>JGI24158J21664_10009536_pt1 | contig 12962 bp, 10 predicted proteins | sample Ectturendosymbi3_FD_21664 | JGI IMG/M metagenome (IMG submission 21664) | reverse complement strand
ATGTGCGCCGCGATGAACGTTTTCTTTCATTAGCGCAAANTGATAAACTTTACCATGAGCTTAAGTGAAATATGCTTATAAAGCGTGCGCATTGGGCTTTTCACTGGCCGAAATACNCATGCATAAACCTTGCTGATGTCTGGACTGNTAATCTCTGGGTGCATGTCGCATGTTTAGATTAATAATATTTTGNACCTCAAATCGCCTATAAATGTTAACAAATATAGACTAAGGCCTACGTGGACGCAACGGTTAGCATCCATAACCCACTAACTGCACTCAGTGGCGTGACAGGGGGCAAGGTGGTGAGCCGCCCTCCTGGCAAGCTACATGAAGAAACTGGGCACCCTCTAGTTGACATTTTGATAATTAGTTTTCTTTAGGTTGTTGTTTTTTGCGTTTTTTGGGGTGTTTTCATTTTTTTAGCTAGTATAGACATCCACGACATCCGGAGATTCACTATCATTTCTTAACTTTTTTTCTGAGCTTTGGGTAGTGGGCCCCCTTCAGTTAAGCTTTCCCCCCTGGTTCAAACCTCTATAGTTACGCTATTGACTGCACTAATCTGTTTTGGGACACCCCAAAAATAGACTTCTAACTACACAATTAACTCCATCTGGCTGTCTGAACAGCAGGCTGCCCAATTGTGCAACTTTGGTCGTAAGCACCAAAGGTATCTTGTTGCTATGCAGTACAAAGTAAGAGAAGACCACTTGGGCTAGACATGGTAGCATACGTTTTTTCAGAACAATCATTGCACAAAATACGTTGATCAAGTGGAAATCTGACTTCTGGACGTATACAACTAGGCATGTAGGCAGGGCCGGATAAATGAACGCGAGGCCCATCAGGGTAAATGCGTGACCACGAGGCCACCAAAACGCTTAGTGCAAGCGCGCAGTTCGCTCCTTTGCCAGAAGAGGCAGGTTGCGAAATTTGCTAGTGGATTGTTGTACTCCTGCTCTCCTGCTCTTTATTGCGTAACGCCGTAACAATAAAACGGCAACAGGCCCATAACCAGAGGGGAGGCAATCGGGCGATTGTCCCCCCAGAAATTTTTTTAAACTTACGTATTTGTTAGGTACAGCAACAAGTTACATCATTTTGCCCCCCCGAAAATATCAGTTGGTTGCGGTCCTGCACGGCAATAAATTCAAATGTTCTCTTCAAGCTGTGGGAGTAGGCGTTTTGCCGCATGTGACCAGGGCGCCCACTGAGGGTTTTTCCACCAAGTTTTGTTTTTTTAGTCGACCTGTGTCTTTAGGTTATTGTGAAAAATCGCGTGATATCTGTGTTTTTTGAAGTGATAAACTCATCAGCAACTTCAATGTGTTCAATAATATAAAGATAACCTTACATTACAGTGTTTACATGCGCACAGTAGGTGAGAAAGTACGCATATCGGATGAAGCAGAACGTGTTTAATCGGTTTCATATTCTCATATAAGATCATTGTCAGGGTTATATACAGTGGTGTGGGAAGGCAAGCGAGGCACTTACCTCGGGGCCCCCTTTGCAACCGTAATGTGCAAAGTAGCCTACCTTGCTTTCAAATGGGGCCCAACAGGCAACTGCAATGTATGGGGCTGCTTTGCTTTCAAAGGGGCCGCCAACAGCAGTTGAAATGTGAAAATACCTTGCTTTGAAAGGGGCCCAAAATAACTGCAATGCACTTTTCTTTCAAAGGTCCCCTTAACTTCACTGATTTCTAATGCTTCATATTTCAATTTGGGGAATCGAAGCTTTCTCTGGGGTGCAAAGTGGTGACGGGACTGGAATTTTGGGCCCCCTATGACAGCGTGCCCCCCCTAATTGGGAGGTATGGAGTGCGGCTGATACGGCTCTGGGTAGAATTCAACGCATCCCGAAACAATAACATTACCTAAGATATCTGGACCTCGAACTGTTGTGGAATAGCTTATGTGGCTCTCTGAAAAAAACGTTTGGAGACCCTGATCTATGCAAAAGGGGCCAAAAAAAACATGAAGCCGACTGCCATAATACGATGTGTAAATAACAGATTAAACCACGATAATATATCCAATGCATTGTGCGCTTCTGGCCTCACGGTGAAAAGTAAATAGGCCTACTCAATTCTCCCGCAGTGGTAGTTGGAACACGTGATCCTAAAAATATAGCAAAACACCTTTAGGGGACACAGTCCAAACATAAAATTTGCACCAACATTCAATCATGCGTCACTAAAGCAAAAAAAAAATTGTATGTGTGCAAACTAAATTGGTTTATCAACCAGATGTTAGTAGATTTTTTAAAAATAACTCTGACTCGAGTCTCGAGTGGTTGCATGTCATTAGAGTCGAGTCAATCGGTAAAAAAGCTGATTCGAATCGAGTCTTCACAATAACATTTCTCAGCGTGACTCAAGTCGAATCGAGTCACCCAAAATCGTGGCGAAGTCAAATCACAAAAACAAGACACAGTTGAAATTTTCGAATTGTATAATGCGTTCACTTGTCATGCTTTCTGGGTTCCATCCATGATGCAGAATAGGACGCTTCGGTGATTCATTTATTCACTTTCATACCCGCTTTTCCTCTGGTAAACATCGCGGTGGCAGAAGCCCTAGAAAGACTCGAAATACTTCACGGTTTTCAGCAACCTCCGATAGTTCTGCTGGCTTCACGTCAAGACGGGACCAAGCCTGATCGAAGATGTAATTACGTCACCTGGTCCTTGGTCGACTTCTGCACCCAATTCCTAAGCGGTACGCAGAAAGGACTTGCCTCGCCGATATTTGCTGGGACATTCTAGTCACGTGGTCGAACTATCGTATCTGAGAAATGGTTCGACAAATTCAGGGTTTTACAAATTTCACAACTGCGCATTTAATCAAGAAGCGTCACCGTGAACTTTTCGCAACAAATATCATCTCTATCGTTTGTACTTGAGATAGCACTCTTTCAGTCATTACCCAAGATTAATAAATGACCATAGGTGAGGATCGCCTTAAAGACAGATTTGAAAACTGTCAACTTTGCGATGTTTGAAAGCTACCATTTTGTGACCACAGATTGATAAAACTCATGTAAAACTGCGTTTGCTTTACCAATCAGTTTATCAATCTCCTTGTGCCAACTTCCGTCACTCGTGAATACCACTTCAAGATACTTCAATTTGACCTGTAGCAGTGCATTTCCACTTAATTGCAACGTGCAGTGGTTTGGTTTCAGAAGGGACGTAATACCTCAGCCTTTTAGTCCTCATTTTCATTCTCGGTTGGTCGCACGGAGCTGAAAACCGATCAAGTGCATTTGAAGACCCCGTTGAAGATGCAAGCAGTAACAAATCGTCCGTAAAAATCAAACGGTTGCAGCAGCTTCCAACAGTGACATTAGGGGAGGATCCAGCCAGTAAGTTTAGGGGTCGATTTCAGTAATATTTGCTAGTCAAGTCTCATTACTAGTTCACTACCGTAAGAGGGTGAAGTGTGCTTCACAACACTGCTGTGACAAAACAATGAGCGGCAAAATGGCCTTATATCGCGATTGCTGTTTTCCGATTTGTACAAAATCACGGTGAATAAAGTTACTTTCGTAGGTTTTGGGAGTGGGGGCAATTACCCCAATCGCCTTCCCTGGACAGAGCCGGATTAAACGGGTGGGGGCCCGGGGCAATTTTCACTGAAGGGCCCCTATGACGTATTTCATGATGTCATCGTTTGTAAAATTTCTGTTTTCGCTGATTGGCAATGTTCTCGTTTGCTTTTTCCAGTGGTCGATTATGTGCCTGCCGTATTAACTCGATTATTAGCCGCCTTTGATTGTAAGCCGCACGAAATGGCGTTAAAAATTAATGTAAGCTGCCCTTATAGGTTACCCAAGCCTCTGAGATGCATTTGCGACGTTCGCGTACTCGTGCGTTTCCCGTATTAATGATGCTTACACCACTACAACTAGCTCCTATTTATCATAATCCCTCTTGTGACGGATGTGCACGTGATGCTGAAGAAAATCGAATGCGAAAGAATAATTTGGTCGACAAAACGTAGCCAAGGAAAGACTGAGCGTCATCTATACCTTTCGACAAAGTAAAAAAGTAAAAAATGTGAACCGCCCTTGATTATAAGCCGCATGAAATGATGAAAAAACTTTATAAGCCCCGGCTTACAATCGAATAAATACGGTGCTCAACTGCACATACAGTTAGCTGCGAGAAGACAGTTTACGATACAAACACTACAGTGTTTTCTTAGTAAGAAAAAATGCTTGAACAGGCTAGAGAGTGACTCGGCAAGAAGCAACATTCACCCGAACAATAAGCAGATACCAGAGATTACAAACAAAAACACCGGAAAAATAACATGTCAATATGGCCAGCCAGTCTGAGTGTGAAAGGTGCTTCGAAAGTTATGTCGTGATTTTCACCTTCATTTTCAGGTGCTCTGGTTAACGTCACAGTTTTAGCGTTGCTGCTTAAAAGCTTTGCTGGAAAAAAAAAATTCAGTCGGGGCGTTTCAGCTAACACTGCCAGATTCTTGAGCTTTTTCTCCAGAGAAACTTCGCCATTTTTAGCTGCTGATGGCATTACAGATTTCGGCATCGCGTTAGCTAAAAACTGCAATCTCGCTTTCTGCTCTTCCGTTCTACAAATCAACTGATCAAAAACCTGTTATGACGGAACACGCAAAAACATGTGGTGTAAATGGCTTGATTAGCTGCATATGTTTATGATGTAACGCAAGAGTAGTAGCCATCGGAAAAAAGTGCGTTTCCACCATAAGTTACCCTTGATGACGAAACAAAGGGCCGCAGTTCAGCTGCGGCTACCTCCAGACGGCACAAGAAGTTACGGAATCATTGATAGTGTGCTAAACAGCAACCACAGCAGAAGTAGTTTTGCTGCTTAAGCCCGCAAATAGTATCGTTTTCGTGACATTTGTGCAGTAGGCGTGATGTACCAGTAGATAAACCCATGCCCCAAGAACGATTCATTAGAAAAAGTTACGAGCAAAATTCAAACATATTTGCATTGAACAAAACCGAAAATATTTACATTCAGTAGTGATTACTAAAACTGGCAGAAAGTCAAACTTGCAGAGAAATCGTTAATGATGCTCAACGCAACGGAATATTGAGTTGTATTCTTGTATCTCTTTTGAATCACGACAATTTTGCGAATGAATATTTTATTTCAAACAAATAAATGTCATCACGGGGCCCCCCTTGGAGTGGAGGGCCCGGGGCAGTTGCTCCCGTACCCCCCCTTAATCCGGACCTGTCCCTGGATCCGCCCTAAGTGACACCCTTATTCGGCTGTGACATTCTATCCACCCCACATATATTTATTCGACTGTGACATTCTATCAAATTCACACAGATTATGAAGAGGAGTGGTGGCAGAAAACAATCTTGCCAGAGTCCAGCACCCACGGTGAAAGGTTGTGATTAAACCTCCCCGACACGGATACAAACTTCTGAGCAGAAATACAATGACTTGATGGCCAGTAACAGGTGGCGTCAACACCGTACTGCCGCAACATTGCCCAAGTTCTTCTCGAGAGACCTGGTCATATGTTTTCTCGAGTTCAACAAAATAAGCATGAATGTCTTTGGCAAACTCCCAAAATTCCTCGAACATTTGCTGGAGAGTGATAATTTCTCTACTGCTACGACCAGGACGAAAACCGTACTGGGTTTCCTAAAAATTAGGTCATTGTTTCGCGGTATATTTTTTCAAGGCACATGGCATATACTTTTCCAGAGAGGCTAAGGAGAGAAATTCCCCGTAGTTAGTGAGTATTTTCTTGTCCTATTTCTTGCGTATGCTGATTATCACCCAGTTTGCCAATCTTTCGGTGCCTTTCTACGACATCAGGCCAGCTGACACTCAAAGAGTCATCCGAAATTTCCTCTATGGATTTGATCATTTCAGGTCGGATTTCATCGCAACCTGCAGCCTTCCAACCCTTCAGTGTCTTGACATCAAAGAAGACATCGGATGCAGTGATGGTATTTTCCTTTCCGCAATGAACGTTCTGTAAGTCGGATGGTGTGAGAGGGACTCGCTTCAAAAGATCTTTGAAATACTCTCTTCATCAGCCAAGGATTCCGTCTTCAGTTCTGAGTAAAGAAGCCATTTTGGTCTTTGATGGAACCACCGATATTAGATCTTCTGTGGCGGAAACGCCAGATGGTTTGTAAGAACACTTTGTTGACTTGCCAGTAATTACAGCAGAAAACAATTTATGATTAAATTTCTTGCTGGATTGGAATTTGAACTTTTCACGGTACAGTGAAGGCTACGGACTTTCGCGCCTCAGCGTACCGTGAATACAAAGAAGGTTCGACTTTGTTCTGCAGCCTTGCCGCTACTATCTTTTCTTGAATAGCACCTTTCACCTCTTGGTTACACGCAGACTTGGACATCTATAATTTTTTTAGCTTTTTTAAATTAGATCAGAAGTAAAATTAGAGCTAACTCATCTGTCACAGATTAGATTAGAATTGGAATTAGCGGAATTTCAAAAACCATAAATTAACTAAAATTATAATTACAATTACATTTACACAAATCAAAGCAGTTTTAATCCAAGTTCAATTCATGTCCAAATGTGGATTCATTCTCATGAGCATGAAAATAGCGAAGATTCATAGGCCAAGGGCGCGTTTCGCTCTGAACAATTCGACTGCACGGTTAAATACTCGTTCCGGCGAAGTCGATGTCGCTGTCATACCCATGAGTTCTCGAGCAGCAGCCTTCAGATAAGGGAGGCCATGTTCGTTTTTTGAATACCCTGAAACAGGGGTGGGCAAACTTGTTCAGTGGAAGAGTCATTTGCAGAAAACTGAAAACACAAGTGAGCCGCAAAATCAATGTAGTTTCAACACAAATACGATAAGGGATGTAAGTTCTGCATAAAATGATCTGCAGTAATTGAAACACAACAAACGCATCATTTATCAATACTAGTTTTTTATTTATAGTCTCCAAGAATCTGGACAGTACGTTGTCGAAAATGTGCGAATTAATTCTCCCAAGTGTTCATTTATTAGTTGCACGATAGTTTGTTTTTACGAACTTCGTTACAGAGAATAAAAATTCACAGTAATGTCGTGCTAAATACAGAAATGAGTCTGATTAAATTTTGGGTAACCTATTTGGTTTCTGGAACCTGTCGTCAGAATCAACTGCAGAGTGGCATTGACTGAAATTTTTAGAACCTGATTTTCTTGCATTTCGGTCCATTACATTTCTACAGCAGACTAGTTTTTGACAAAAGGTTGGCAAACTAGACAGCCATCATTTACTGCATTGACGTCAAATGGATTTACAAAGCATGATTTTGACTCATGCAATTAATCAAAACTGACTTCAAAGCTGATTACTCCAGTTATCCTTGCCTTGCAATGTACGTTTGTATTCTGCCACTTTTTGGTCTGTAGCTGGCTCTTTGCGAAAAGCATTCATTCTCATTTTGATATTGGGAAAATTACAGAATGTTTTTGACAATACGTCTGTTTGAAAAATTATAATTTTGAGCTTTTAGGTTATCTGTCTTTGTTATCAAATCGCGTAGACTCCCTGGTAACTAACTTCATGAACTCGTGTAAGACATTGATAAATGAAACAAGCATTGGATATAAGGCAACAACTCTATCAATTTGAGATATCGCTATTCAGGTGGAAGAGCCACGCAATATGTGTCGGCGAGCCGCAATTTGCCCACCATTGCCCTGCCCTCAATCATCGTAGCTGATTTGCTGTTGCAAGTATCTGACAACTATTGTGACTTCTGCGTGTGAGTGGATAGGCAATGTGACGTAATACTGTTCATTGACAAGGTCAATTCTTGTACTGCAGCTGTGAATGAGAAAAGAAATTGATCGAATTTTTACTGCTTTAACTTTTCAAGTGATGGAATGGCAGCATGGCACTTGTGACCATTTTGTTGCACTGTCCTTTCGCGAGGGTGCATTCTCGTTTGATCTTTAAAAAAACTGTTAGACAAATTAGTATTTTTGGCAAAATCGGAAATTAGATTAGAATTAAAGTTAGATCACCGAAGCTTTTAGTGAATTAGATTAAAATTAGAATTACCGTCATTTCGCGCTAATCATCAAATTAGAAAACAAGAATTATTTAGTTGTCCAAGTCTGGTTACACGCAGGGCTTTGGGGCTGGAACTCAAATTTCAGATTCCGGCTCTGGTTGCAGCTCCGGGTATCTAAAATGTTTGACCCCAGCTCCCTCTCCAACATCTAAAAGGTTTTTCCTCCAGCTCCGGCTCCAGAATCACTTGTTCGTTGAAAACTGAAAATCATAAAATCATTTGTGCAACTCACTTACACCACAAACTAGGGTTGCGGAACGGGAACCGAAAGTTCAGGCTCTAGCTGCGGCTCAATCTAAACCTTTTTGTCTCCTGCTCCAGTCATCCAAAATTGTTTCGGCGCCCCACAGCCCTGTTTCCACCAAGGTATTACATTTTTGCCTTTATTCGTCATACCGAGTCGTTTCCCGTCCACATACCCGGGCAGCAGATGAAGCTACAGCTATTTCAACAGCTGCCACTCCACCTCTGCATCCGCTGTGAGTAGGCCTACACCTGTCTCAGGTGTGCTTGTGCAAATTCCTGTGTTGGAAGGTGTTATCATGCATAGTGCGTTGTTAAAGCAAAGTTGCAATAAGTGCTTTCTCTTGTAATTTAGTTTTGTACCATCATGTTGACCAATCTGACCCTTGCACGCTCCAGACTCGTTTTCAACGTGTACATTGAAGTCTCCCAAAGGGAACGTGGAACTTTCTCTGCGTATAACGAGTACAGTGCACATTATTTAGGGCTATACGAAACACAGGGAGCGATCTATCACTTAAATCTCAACATGCACACCCTTCTTCCCAGTCGGATCCATTCATCAACACAGCATTCCGTCTGATTGCATCAGTGTGTCCACCACAGTCTAGGCAAACTTTGTTGGCTCAACGTCGGAGAAGAAGAGTTTTCACCGTTCGTCCAGATCAACAGTGATAGAACCACGACGCTTGGTCGAAGAGATGCCAGGAATATCTAGGGAATGTCGTTTGGCTTCCTCAGCCAGTTCGTGCTCCTTCCCTATGAGCGAAGTGATATTCCAGTTACAATCACTAAGTTATGGTAAGATTGCCGTTTACGCATGGCGTTCAAGTTTCCCGGAGTAGATTCACTATGCGCTTTCTGCATGCGCCTTCCCAGATGCGTAGCGGTCGTAAAGTTGGCTTCCACCTGGAGACAGCTGATGTACGAGAAGACCGCGAATTTTTGTGACCGACACATCTGCGTAAAGCCCGAATCTGCGTAAAGCCCGGTATTAAGTAAAGCGCGATGACCTATTAGGTAAAGCGCGATGACCTACATCTGCGTAAAGCCCGGTATTAGGTAAAGCTCGATGACCTATGCGCAATGGGTTTGACTGACTTTGCTCATTTTATGGTAGTAACTGCCCAAATTATACCGTTAAATAAGCCGGTTTTTGTTTCGGTTCTCACCTATGGTCATGAATCTTGGGTAATGACTGGAGGAATACTATCTTAATTGCAAGGGGCACAGACGGTATTTTTGAGAAGAGTTCCCGGTGTGACACTTTGCAACGAAGTGCGCAGCAGTGAAATTCGTAAACCCCTGAATGTCAAGACACTTCTCCGAATAGAGAGATCCCAGCGATGTTGGTTCGACCATTTGACCAGAATGTCCCAGGAAGGCTTGGCGAGGCGAGTTCTGCTGGCTACCCCTGCGAGAATGCGGCCCAGAGATCATCCAAGTACCAGGCCGAGTGACTAGGGTACATCTCCGACCTTGCTTGGTCTCGTCGTGGTGTGAGCCAGCAGAACTATCTGATATTGCTGTTGACCGTGAGGTATTTCGAGTCCTCCTAAGGTTACAGCGCCGCAACCATCCCAAGAAGAAAAGCGGTTGTGAAAATTAATGAATGAAATTAAAATGGACAAACCGGTCGCGCCATTTGCACACCAACTTTTGCGATATCATGGGGTACCACAAGAAGGCGTTGTTGCAAGCACATTTGTGTTGGAGATGCCTTGCACTGATTTTACTGCAAGTACAGTCATGCAGTACGCACTACATCTGAAAAGGAGAGATTATGTTTTGCTCTACTACTTTTCTTGACAGGACAGACGATGTTTTTGGTCCTTTCTGCCTCATAAACTTTCAATGATATGGACCGCGTAATTTAGAAACCGCAGGGCCGTCGCCAGGATCGCGACAAGTATCATTGGCTGACTTGCAATTGGTATCCCCTCACGTCTAGATAGTGTTGACTTATTTTAAGTCGACCGTTTAATGTGGCCGACTGTTGGTCAACAAACAAATAAAATTTTATTGACCATGTTTAGGAAAATGAAGTGCAAAAACCACGGGTTTAACGGAAGCACATTGAATGTTTGGAAAGCAACAGTTGGTCAGAGCGTTCGACATGGATTGTTGCATTTGTGTTTTTTTGTTATTATGTATGAAGCAACTTGGCAAGAATTAATGGGATTTACCCAACTCCAAAGTATAAGTACTGATGCAAGACTTCAACAAAACGTATCTCGTTTTTTTCTACTATCATAAGTGATCTGGAGCGAAAACTGCAGCCACATAGCAATACCTTATGGTCTTGGTCAGTTTATGGATTGCAATTACTATAAGGTGAGGTCACTTGCATTTAAGACAAAAAGTAACTTGAACTAATCAGCAAAGGCAGATTGATACTGAAAAGATATGTAAACGAAAGTTGTACCTTACAGAAATTGATAGGTCAAAGGCAACAATAGACTTCCCAACACTGTTACCTTAAAAGGGAAGCTTGTTACTAACAATGACATCAACTGAAGTCGGAAGCTATTTTGGAACAGCTGACGTCATCGTTTCTGCAAGTAAGTTATGTGCAAAATACAACGCCTTTCGTATTTATGGGTAATGGGACAAATGTTTTCTTAGATTTCAGATTATATGTCTTTCAAAGTTTTGCAGTAACACAAAGAAATGATAGTTGTTAGTGTTTCCCAGTCATGCTATACCTAATTCCAGTGTTGCTCAGGTATACTGCTCTGCCTAATACCACTATGTTCCCTTTAAGAAATGTTAGAAAGTAACTGAATACACCGCATAAAGAAAATCTAGGAAAATTCAAGTTGAATTTTGACAAAGTTTTGAAACAATTATATATTGTTTGTAATGCTAAACGATTTCATCGAAAAAGTGATAGTCCATCGCGAGAATGCTAATATCGTAGGAAGATCAGTGGCTCCGACATTTTGCAACAAATTTTCAAGTTTAAATGTCAGAAATAGTCAGTGAAAGCCCGCACAAACAGCTTTCCGATATTATCGGGCAATGAATAAACAAAAATCATTTTACCGTTTTCTTAGTACCTTCAGCGTGGAAGATCACACACTTTGATAAGTAACTGGTAATAAAACAAATAAATCGAAAGCATTTCGGAAAAGGAAGACTGAAAACCTAAAAACGATTCGCGAACTCCACTCTTCTTCCTAGTAGTGGCTAATTTTATGCGTGGGTAGGGCCGGTCCTAGCAGGTGCGGGGCCCAATGCAAGATCGAAGCGCGGGGCCCTTTTGGGCAGTGATGCTATCACGTGCTCAGTCAACCGTGCTACGACCTTTTTGATGAAGGTGTTTTAGTGAAATGGCCTATGTGAATATGAAAAAGACAGTAAATATAGGAGTTGATATCTGCATGTACATGATAACACAATAGTTTTTTTATTTGGAGGGGCGTTGGCATAGCTCATATGCNCCCTATCTACGTCCATGTTCATGACTAATGACCAAAATCTGGAGTACTGTCGAGTATCAGATATGAATAACAGATTTTATGCGATCAACAATAATCTTCTGGACTTTGTTACCAATCAATTGAATCAATTCATTATGGATACGCATGTCGAGGTAATGGTCGCGAATCTCTTCATCCTTGATTCTTTGCAAGTGTTCTTGCATGACAGGATCAAGCTTGGCAATTAGTTGAACTAGGTCAAGAAAATTACTATTTCTAGGTGGAAACAGTTCCTCGGAAAGCCATGTTATGTTCAAAAACAAACTGAACAATAGCAAGGAGACGCTAAAAAACGTGTCGCTATCGCAAATTTTGTAGCAGTGCTTCCACAAGTTGGAAAGCCCATTGTTAGTGTGAGACTGTGGTCAACGTGCCCGAGTGTATAGCTTTGATCAAACGACTCTTATGCGGGCATCTTTTCACACAGTGTAAAAATACGTGGCTTGTTAGAATACGTCCATGCAAACTTGTGAGAATACGTCTTTATCGTTAAGGTCTAGTTGTGACTCCTTATTGAGCGCTAAGTGCAAAGCTATATTTGCCGTGGCGAGTTTTCGTAATTCATCTGATCAGTTTTTTAAACCTGCGTGGTGGTTTAACTTTAGTGAGTTGTCCGATAGTCTTGTCAACGTATAGTTTTACTTCTCATGCTTTAAACAATTTTGCGAGAGTGTCTAACTTTCTTCTCATTTCACCGCTCATGTTGTTCTGGCCGATGATTATTTTTTTAAATCATGACCTATTTGTAGAAAATGCTCTAAAAAATGGATATTACGCAGTTTATGAAAAGAAAAAGCATTTCTGATAGGCGAAGTGTAAAAATCATTTCATACAAAAGATTGAGAACGAGGTTCGACCGGCACAGACTAATGGGGTACAAAGGGGCACATCGATAGCAACGTTTTCATATTACTCACGAATGATTCGGAAAAAGGGCTTAATATTCACACATGCAGTTGAAACAGCACATTGTTCGCAGCGGAAGGCATGGCATAACGCCGCTTTGATATAGAATCTTCAAATAGAAATAGAATCTTCAAATAGAAGATAAATAGAAAGATTCTATTTAAATAAGATGTAAGGACTGATGATGCGTAGTTTTACGTGAAATCGATTTCCTATTAAAATTTGTGATTGATTCCTTGCTTATTTCACCTGTGGAGTGA
>JGI24158J21664_10009535_pt1 | contig 12963 bp, 8 predicted proteins | sample Ectturendosymbi3_FD_21664 | JGI IMG/M metagenome (IMG submission 21664) | reverse complement strand
GATGTAGCACTGCCCTGACTACAACGTCACAAAAACTCAGAACAAAAGCTGTTGATTAACGTGGGAAAAACCCAAATCTAAATGCGATTTTATAAATTACTTTTGGGTTGCAAAAACGCAACTTGCTCTGTAACTCATAACAACGGCTGCCTAACAAGGAAAAATTCACTTGAGTACTACGGGTGGTATGAGACTAAATCACCATGGAAACTCTAAAGTTCAACGTTTTCAACTTTTTGAATGAATCAAAAAAGACGACTGTGCCCCTAGTCCCACTGTGCCCCACCTTCCCCTACCCACTACCACTGCATGGCAAAACAATTTGTATGATAACCAAATATTGAATGAAACCAATGCAGTATGCTGAAATTCATGCCTTACCATACAAATATAACGTGCCTTTAAGCACATAATATACCTAAAAATGTTCATAGATTAGAATTATTCTGTACTGCATTCAAATATAACCCCTCAAGCTTTACCTTGTTTAGACTGACCTAGTGGCAATGTGTTGAGTGTGCCCCATTTTTTTGGTCAGATGTGCCCCATGCATATCTAAAAAATAAAATGAAGAAGTACCAACTCAACTTAAACAGAATTTAATATCTGGCATCATCAAATAATGTTGCACTCCCCTGAATACAACGTCACAAAAACTCAGAACAGAAGATGTTGATTAATGTGGGAAAAAAACAAATCCAAATGCGATTTTATAAATTAATTTTGGATAGCAAAAACGCAACATGCTCCGTAACTCGTAACAACGGCTGCCTATCAAGGAAAAATTCACTTTAGTACTACGGCTGGCATGAGACTAAATCACCATGGAAACTTTAAAGTTCAACTTTTCCAACTTTAGAATAAATCAAAAAAGACAATTGTGCCGCTAGTCCCACCGTGCCCCACCTTCCCCTAGTTGTCACAATTAAAGTCTTAGCTTGTGTTTATGAACTGGGAAATGAACAAAAAGCATTTTTGACTAACAGTGCTGTGAAAGTGTTTTGCTCATCTCAAGGTTGGTCATGTGCAAACACCGTTTCTGTAATGTGCGCTGATGTATAGCTAACCACTTTTTGCGCTCTTGTGTCTGTGATATGGGTCATGAGTCCGCAATAAAATATTATTATTATTGAACTAAGCCTACTCGCAAAAACTAAGTGATGTAAGGCAGGGGTGTGCAACCATGCAACACTGCCGGGCCAATGCACATAGCCGTATGTGTTAAGCTCTGCGAAGTAGACAACTCCCTGGCCACCCATAGAAGATTGGCAATACCCTTTTAAAATCTGGACCTTTCCGAGGGCCACAAAACTTCAGCTCCCGGGTTACACACCCCTGGTGTAAGAGATTGGCATAGCCTACATTGCTGACATATTTNAATGAAATGAACCCACGAATGCAAGGCCGAGATGAAAATCTGCTAAAAAGCACAGTCAAACTGAATAAATTTCGTTCAAGGGTGTAGTTTTCACAACATGAGAAAATTATTTTCTTTGACATGTTCACACTCAGCAAGAAATGCTTAGGTAAAGTGAATACTGCTTCTCTCTGCCACAAACAGCGGTTCCTAACCGGGGGTTTCCGGACACCTGGGCGTCCAAAACAAGATTTTCGGGGGTACGAAATGCGATTTTTGATGGTGAGAGTTTGTATGTTCCTGGATGAACTTTTTTTCAGTGAAACGAGATTTATGAAAAGTTGCAAGTGCTATTACAGTCAGGCTTCGATATCCGAACTACGAACAACCGGAACACCCGCTATCCGACACAAAACTTGTAGGAACGGATTCCTCCCAACGCATTTCACCCCTTCAATCCGGAAACCCCGATGTCCAACTCCAACATGGAAACTTAAGAACGGATATGTCAAATCAATAGAAGAAAACACTAAACCAGATTACGCCAATTGTTATTTATTGATTTGTTAAATCACAATGGAAGTGTGAAGTCAAATTCTACGCACAATAACAGTGGCAGAACTTGCAGGACGCAGTTAGATCTCTTGTACAATTCTTTTTAGCGTTTAATCCCATTCTGAATGCATACTAGCTTAAATACATCGATCGGATCTGCTAACAAACAAAAAAAACTATTGTTTCATTTAGTCATGATCCACATGCAGTCTACATATTGGCTTTAAGTTGACAGTTCGTCTGAGTCCACAGTTTTCTTCTGTTCCCCTTTGAGCGTCCGCTCAGGCGTGTTCTGCTGTACTGCACATCGTCACCTTTGTTTACAGTGTTGGCATTTGCTCTGGAAATAATTTCGCTCTTTATACTTTGTAATCCGATCATCCGGATACATCGCTAAACCGACGTTACTTGACGAAACAAAGTTGTCCGGATAAACGAGGTCTGACTGTATCTAAATGAACATTATCCAGCTGACGTTCCTAATTTTACATTCCAAATTGCTGAATGCGCACATTGCTGTTTCTGCTTCACACTGCGGTTACCACACTGATGATGCGATCGTACGCACATTGTGACGTTGAAATGTCCATGGTGCAATCATAACGAGAGTGTTGTTTGATGTTACTCTAGGCTGCTCCGAAGTTTCTATTCTAGTGCCCTTTGCAACAAAATATTTGTGTGAATATAGATTTTCTTCTTTAATTCATTTGAAAAATAAGTATCGGAATCATTTGAACCAGGGCGGCAAGCAGCCGATATTTTCAGGGGATGGCAAAGTGATTGCAACTTACTGTTGCACAGTGGTGTAGGAGGCGGGAGTGCAAATTCACCCCCAAAAGTTCTGCTTTGTCAAAAATCCGGGCAAAATCTGACTAAAATCTCTTAATGTCCGGGCAAAAATGGCGCCCAACGTTTGCAGAAAAACACACGAAGACCATTTTTTGTAGGTCATACCAAAAAAAGCTGTTCATGATCTTTGGGGGAGAAAATAGTCGCACAAAAACTTTTCGGGCAAGATTGGGGAAATTCGGGAAAAAAACCTTCGCACCTTCAAGAATCTGCCTGCTCCTACACCTATGCTGTTGTACTATGTTCCGGAAGGCAAACTGATTGCGACTTGCACCTATCAGTAAACATGTTTTCGAAATTTTCTAACGCCCACGACTGCGTGTTTTCTGTTTATGTATTACGAGCAGCAATTTCATCATTGAAGTCACTACAAAATAGGACTCTTTTCATGGTTTCCACACTTTAAAAAACGAGGGGGTGCGAGCGTCACTTCGTTTTCATGGAAGGGTGTCAGCTTCAAAACAGATTGGGAACCTGTCCGTAGATGATCACAAGGCTAATGCCAAACAAATGCGATCTCCAAGTCTGAATCACAGCAGCATACTTCTAGTTTCAACAAAACGCGTGACGTATCGTCACGTTTTGTACCGTCACAAAACGCGCGACACGTCACAAAGGAATTATATTCCGGTTCCACGAAATCAACGCAGACCTCGTCGTCGTGAACGACAAACGAGAAATGGGGGGACGCGGTCAGTGTTTCTTCTTTTTCTTGTTACTCTTAGACTTTTTAGAAGCAGGATGGGGGGCGGCACAAGGTTCAAATGTCATGGGAATGCGGAAGTTGCTCTTCTGCCACGGGAGCTGCTTGATGGGGTCAAGTGGGACCCACGGCACGCTGCTGGGGCTCGAATGGACCAGACGACCTGGGTGAACGTATTCGCGCTCGAGGTCGTAGATGACTCTGTCGAAAAAAAAGTCGGGAAATATCGAATCGTTAAAAAAATCGCTAGTTTGCGCAAAAACCACCAGACTTAGCCAGGAAGTTTGCCCAGCAACAATCTTTGCAGATGAAACAGGCAGATTAAAAGAAAATGAAAATGTCGACAAAGCGGGAACGACAGTGGAGAATGGTTAAATTGGAAAGTTGGAATAACCCAAATTACCCCTTGTTTACCAGGGACGCCGTAGAGCGGGGCCAATACCCCACGACCTTTCAAATGAGGGGCAACGGGGGCGGAGGTACCTTTTCATAACAGTTTTATTTTATAGACAATATCATGGTTTATCAAGATCGACCTGAAACAAATTTAGTGCAGCTTTTCGCGCACCCACAAAATTCAGAATGGTTTTCTATAATTTCTGCTATTAATTTTGAGGTCAGCATTGCGACTGAACAGAAACGATGTTTTTGCTTCTCATAAGTTTCCATTGCACTCAACTTTTTTACCGCCCGCGCCCCCTACCGCTGCTTTGGCGTCTGCTTGTCAGCAAGAAGATGACAACAAGAAGCACAAACTTTCAGATCGAATGTTGCTGTTAAGAAACACAAACAACAACACCACTGACGTTTTCCTCGGATTTAGTCCTTTGGCTGAGCGCGTCACCAGTTCGCACGAAGCGCTTCTGTGGCACACAAGGTACGTTCCGGGGGGGTACTTCGCAGGGTCGGTGAGTTTCCCGAAGACTACCGACAATAGCTTGTTTGCTGTCAGGGAACTGGAACATAACAAATATTTTCCGCTTTTCAGGACGGGCGCCCTCACATGCCACGCAGCACGATCGACACGCCGATGTTTTCAGGTTCTGTATCATCACCATTGAACAGAAGTAGCTAACACACGGTTGAGATATCTTTTAAATGTGCTCCCAACATTTCTTCCTCGGAAAAAAAGCCGTTTCATACTCTGACTAGTTACCTGGGCGACTGGCTAGATATCTGTTCAAGTGAGGCAGAACAAGAGCTACAAAATAAAACAAATCGTTAGAAAAAACATTTAAAAATTCTTCTTCACGAACTATTTCATGCGTTTCACATATCGCGGGATTTAAAAAGTCTGGCATCTGTTTTAATAGCTGGTTGTTTTCTAATTTACTTTTACTTCAAGGCACTAACGACATTTCCGTTATTGTTTATGTCAATCAGATGACAAGCTGGAAATCGTCCACTAATATGAGAAGATTTTTACTCGCTACGGGACAGTGAAATGTGTTGCACAACTGAGCGGGTGAATTCTAGTCTGTCTGTTAAAAATAAGTTTGCTGGCTCGGATTTGGACAACTGAAAAGACAACTTCCAAACCATCGCAACTATACCTTTGATTAAACTGTAATTACTGTCGAGCATCGCAAATACCTTCGAAAATGTAAAAACGTCGACGAAGGTTCACCAGATTTCTGTGGGAGAGGGCAAAGCATATGTGCCTGGCACGAATCAAAATCATCAGAGAAAATAAACAAAATGCTTTGATCACTGACCACGACAAATCAACGTTTCCGGCATCGTAATTTAAAACTCAATATGGCACTGCGAGCTACATAACTCTGTGTTGGAGGCCTAATGTGGCCCGTGGGCGCAGGTCTTCGCTTAAGACCGGTCCAGCTGTACAAGTTTATGTCGAAAACGGTGTTACTTAAATTTGCAGTTCATTCCATTTGCCACTCATCGATTTTAGCACCTTTACCCATGTCATTAACACACTTCTGAAGCACTATTGCAAAACGAAAACTACTATATTTCAAATGCAAATAAACTTCTATACTAAGCCTTTGCACTTCCGCGAAAGATTTGAATTGAAAATTATTCCAATATGTTTCCAAAAAGCCCAGCTCATCGCATAGACATCCGGTACATAAATGTTCAGCCATTACGAGAACCGGAAAATCTCATCATCATTTTATGGCGCCCTCTGATTTCACCAAACTTCCCCCTTCCAACCTCCCTCGGCACCAAATATATTTTTCATCTCATGAATTTCTCCCGCAACAAACACGAAAGACGAGTGTCTGCATTTTTTGAATTCAAATTTTTGCATAGAATACTAAAAATTCTGGTATAGAATCCAGGTTTTTTTAAAGGTGTTTTAGGGACGCGATTCGGGTCCCTAGAATTGAAAATCGGGTCCCTGTCCATACCGGGTACCTAACATTTTCCTTTAAAAAAAACCTTTATAGAATACTAAAAATTATGACATTGAACACTAAAGTTTTTGGCACAGAACACCAAATCGAAAATACTGGACATCACGTGACATGGAACGAAGTGTTCATCCGGGTAACTTTGGTAAAAACACGAACAACATGAGTTGATGGCGACCGCTCTGGACACAGCACTGCAAGTTTGTTGTAGTGAAGAGATTTTATCAATTGGCCCGGTGGCGATTGCATTCTCTCCGCGCAGTGAGATACAAATGATGTCAAAAACGTATCCAGCACCTTTCACCGGGGTTAGCAAATAACTAGGATTTCGGCACACTGCATAAAAGTTTAAGCAATATCTGTTGGACCGAGTTTCGAGTTAAGTTAATAGCTACTTTGGCACACAACTATTAGCTTGTAAATAATTTTCAAAATGTTCCAATCAACATCAAATGGAGCTTGCTTGCAATACATGTAATAAGCACGTATAAATGAAGCTTTAATATATTTCATCATTAGTTCAGCCTTCTGGCGCTACTCTCACCAAGATATGACATATATGTAGTTGCTAACGCACAGGTCAATGGCATTATTTCCACAAGATTTGCGCATCGAGCTTCCACTTGCGAAGCTTATGATGGCCAACTGATCAGTTGCTCACCATTGTTTACAAGTCACGACGTTAGCTTTGTGGTAAACTCGTCATAGCCCATTGTGCACGCTTTTTCGGAGGCAACCGTTTACAACTTTTGTGGCGACAGTTCACGACAGTAGTTGATAAGTGTACAGGTGAAGAGCAGACGCCGCTGCTGTTTTCTTTTTCGCGGAGACATTTCGGTCATTTTTTTGTTCGGAAATTTTGGGCAATGAGACATTTCCGTCATTTGTCTCACAATTGTACTAAAACTCGCCGCATCAGTGTTCATTAGCCTATATTTTCAAACATTCTGATCGAAACGACTTAATTTTTTTCGGTCATTTGAAGAATGTTTCGGTCAACGACCGAAAAAAACCTGCTGCTCCGAGCCGGCCTAGCAACATAGTACCTTCTGGAAGACAACTATCGCGCAAAAATTTGTTTGAAGAAATACTGATAAACGAAACGAAAAAAAAAAAATTTCTAAAAACAGAAGGTAACAGTAGCGCGATAAAGCTGTGTCCAAAAGTAGCTTCCATTGCTAAAATACGGATGTCAGGATGAGTACACGAAAGCATATCATGAAAACAGCGAGCAAGTCAATCCTCCCACCTGAAGCCTGACCCTGCGCTCTCCCGTTGCAGCTGTCTGAGGTCGTAGACAGGTTCGGCGCAGACCACCTTCGAAAGGAACGGATCGACCCGACCTTCAACAAACGATGATCAAGTTCATGTTTTTCTACAAGCGACGTATCCGGACGTAAAAAAAACACCGCACGCCGATACGCAACATCAACAGAGCAACACGGCGGTACAAGAGTCAAGTCGATGTCAAAACAAGTAAGAACGTAAAGGCGAATATGCAAACGAGATCACATCGTTTTGAAAACCAACAGTCGAAAGGTCAAAGGTCGTTTTGTGAATGAGACGGGTCGCGCAACGGAAACTATTCGATATTCTCCAAAACTGACAACGACACCCACAAACTTCTCAAAGTACACACTGACGCAGCCACACAAGATCTTTACACGACCTTCATAGCCACGTGGCCAATGACGGGGAAGTGAACTTACAACGCAGCACAGTTGAAGGAGATGGTTTGAAGAGCAGGTCTATCCACTCAGAGCAAGCCTCGTTCATTGTCAGTTGCTCGTAGCCGAGCGAGAGTTGATATTCCAGTTTGGTGCGAATCGACAGGAAGCTGTCGTAGAACTGGGGAGGAGACGTTTTCGCTTATTTTCACATTGGTAGACGACAAAATCGAGCTTTTGTACCACGGGAAGCATCTTCCCGGCATGACCAGTAGTGCAAAACGATATTGTGATTAAAACATTTGAAAAAAAGCACTGAAAGCAAGTCATGCTTTGTTAAAGACAGAAATTATGTAATTCTTGTGACTTGCATCCAAACACAAAAATTCTGAAAAGGGTTCAGACCGAAGAGGCCGTTCAAACCAGGGCTGTGGAGCCGGAGTCCAAGCGATGTTGAATGGCTGGAGCCGGAGCCTGAAATTTGAGCTCCCGTTCAACAGAGTTTGTGGAGCAAGCCAAGTGTACAAATAATACAATGGTTTTTAGTTTTTAATGGACCAAACCGTTCTGGAGCCGGAGCGAAAGATTTAGATGCCCGGAGCCAGAGCCCGAAATTTGACTTCAGGCTCCACTGGTTAAAACTCCTCACCTTGTCTGAAGAATGACGTGTGACTTTGGTCCTCCCGTGCAATCCTCCTCTGATCATTACTCGTTTTCCACCGATCTCCCAGAGCGAGTAAAAGCACGGCTTGCCGTCAGGTCGCTTCTCCAATCCAAGCAACAACTGGTCGAAGCTGCGCGACAGACTAGTTTGAAAAATGCGACTGGACGTTGCTACGGCAACCGCCAACCCGGACCAGTCTGGAAACCGTAACTTCGAACAGCGCAGCTACTTCTTTTTACAAGTTGTCAAAAAAAATAATTAAACCACAGCACAAAGAACCTGCAAAACTGAGCGCAAAACACAAAGAAGCTTGGGAGAACTTGGTAGTCCGTGTCAACACATATTACCGATTCTACCAACGGTTTTTGATGTTTCAAATTCACAAACATCAAAGTTACCACAAAATGACTAGCACCTACTTGCTAGCACCGCTCGAAGTGTCGGAGGTTTTAAACCAGGTGTCTCAAACACGCGCGGCCGCCATGTTTTTTGGGAATTTTCAACAACTGAAATGAACGTTGTTTGGTTTGTTCACCGATGTTCAAAAGTGCTCGGCTAGCGAGTGGACAAGTTCCTTTCAAACGAGCACAGAGACGGAGAAATGATTTGCTTGCCGGTAAAACTCACGATACCTTTCGCAGGAAATAAGATGTAACAGCTGTTTCTAGTAAAGATTGTTGCGCCAGCGTCATAACGCGACCCTCGGGTTACTTTCTAAGTCCTCGTTTGGCCCTCGGAGCAATTTGAGTTTGAGACCTCTGTTTCAAAACTTTTCGTTAAGCGCGACATCTAGCGGCGCGATAGACGTTGCGTTCAGAGCCAGTGACGCAGTCTACAAGTGAGCGTCATTTGAAATTTCTAACCAATCGCCGCAGCCACCTGATGTAACGCACCGACGCACACAACCATACGTTGTTTTCTGAGAAAAACATGACGTAACAAAATACCTCGGCTCAAGATCAACCGGAACTGACGCCACATCCGGTCTGACGTCAGCAGTTTTTGACGCCCCGCCGCGCGCAGCCGTCGGCGCGTCTTGTACTTTCAATATTTGCCCCAGGACGTCAGTGGACGTGCTCGGGCGACTCGCGTCCGAGTTTGACATGTTGACCTTTGCCACCACGGTGACCTTTGCTATCGTGCGCTGCTTCTGTTTGGCGCGGATTCGAACCGTCGGCCTCTGGGTCGCCAACGCCGTCGCAGCGACAGAGGGAAACGAGTGCGCGACTCGAGCCGAGGCGGCGGCAGAATCAGACCCCCCACCCTGCTCTGCAGGACAAGGCACAGGATCGCGCTTCTGCGCGATTGGTTGAAGTGGCGGGCTGGAGAGCTTTGTCGCAACGGCGGATTGGACGTCGGGGTTTTTTTCGGGGGCCGTTTTGCCACGGTCGCTTTCTTGGCCCTTGGCCACCGAACAAGGGGAGACGTGGGTCCTTCGCTTTTTCGAAGATGGCCCGAACAAGTCACTGGCGACCTTCAAGACGGTGCCGGCGCTTTCATCTGTCGACGAAGCACCTGATTTCCCGCGTTTGCGCGCACTGGAGCGTGTTACGCGTTTTGATTGGCTGTCGGGCGATTGAGAATTGCTCGACCGTGGCGCGTCGACCAATGAGTCAGCAGTGTCACGAAGTAATGGTTCAGTGACGCCGTAGGAAATGCTTAACGGTTGACTGACTTCAGATTCTGCCCCTTCTGAGGAAGTGACGTCACGATCGGATTTGTTCCTGTCATTTCCGGCAGAAGCTTTGTTTGGATCCGGATCACCTGATCCAACACAAAAAAACTGAAGTTGGCCAATACCTCGTACACAGTTCGCACCAAAGTCGTTTTTCTTTGTCGTTTTCAATCTGGTGCAATTTCTTTTGTGAATATCAGTGAATAAACGCGTACGATAAAGAATCGCACAACGAGGGCTGAAGTTGATGTAGAAGGTTAGTTTGACAAATAAAGTAGCGACACATTCAAAGCTCGATTGCAACAACTGCAGCGTTTTATTTCCAGTATCTCAGACCAGTGTCGATTTTCGAAAACAAGTCGAAGAAATCAGACTTGTTTAGTTGCACCTTTTCGTGGGAATTCGAACGCGCAACGGAAGGAACGCCATGTCCAATAAGATTTCCCGCTCGACCAGGTTCACTCTGTTGCGATCGGAAAGCCCGAGCGGCATGTGCGCAAAGCTTCGCACTGTAGCAGCAAGCAACAATAGAGTTCACGCGCCTCAATCACTCTATTATTGCATGCTCGCGCCACATATATATATTATTGTTCTTCGCGCACATCCCGTTCGTGGTGAATCACACACTCAACGTAACGCCACCGGAGAGGCAGCAACAACTCTGTTGTCGCTTGTGCGTTGCTGCATTTTTGGAACACTTCCCGATTGAGCGCTCTAGGCATTGTGACGCGATGTCCCGCCACACTGACAATAAAAATGTGAAACTTAAACTTGACACAGCGTTCAAGCAGTTAAACTAACGAAGATCCTTTCCAATAGTTCAGTTGTCATAGATCGGTTTTGACGAAACAAACGCATTACTCATTAACATCCAAAGCGTGATCGCAATCTAACAACGGTGTTTCACAGCACCTGCTCTCTTACGCCACGGCGACGAGAATGCGCTTGGCCCCAAACTATCTTTGTCGAGAAGTTTCGGGAGTCCAGGACGCGATCTCTTGCTGAAGGATTTCTTCCATATGTCTGCTTGCGTCAGGGACTGGGGAGTCTGCGAATGTAAAACAAGTACCAGAGAGCCGAACTGGGTTAGCTAACTTTTCGCCGGAAATCAGATGGTCATTATTTGCCGAACCAGAAGCTTGCGAAATATTTAAAAGACAAATTGTTTGTTAACGTCACGCCGTCCAATCATGGCGGGTTGACGCAACAAAAGCGCAATCACACACGTAGACAATCCTTTCAATAACTTCCGCAAGAAGTACCTCAGAAGGAGCTTCGCCGCCAACTTCTGAAGGACTGGCGTTTTTCTTTTCTGAAGGGTTCAATTGTTTACCGCTTCTGAGGCTCTTCTTTCTCGATTTCTTATCGCTGGCTCCATCGAGCTGAGGAATCCCGCTTTCTGCACCGCCATCGTCGTCGTCATCAATCACCAGGCGCTCTTCTTCGCTGTCTGTTGATGGGCAAGGATCTTCGACTGAAACGAGAGTTTTTTTAAAGTCTGCTTCTTTTCTTTCTCTCTCTCGCATAAATGACATTCTAACGCACAACAGCAACATGGCCAAAGAAATAAGTCGATAAAACCACACTTGGAAAGCCAACTGAACATGAATCAAATGTCGTAAGCCGTTAAAGGTGAGATCTTTAATAGTGTTTGTGTTGTTTTTGCCAAATCTGACTTTGGCAAACAATTTGAGCTTTTCGGCCAAGTTGCTTTGCAACTTTCGTTTCGTCAGAATTGTCAGTTCAAGCATCTACTGTCATTTTTAAGGCTGTGGACCTGTATTTAAAGTCCTGCTGTCGATTTTTATTGTACTTGTAAGCTCGCAGTGACACGACCAACTTGTAACACCTGCTGTAAAATTGTATTAAAATCGTTAAAATAAATCAAGTAAGACAGGTTCTTGGTTTTCACTGATGATGTGCATAGTTGTCCAGCCTAAACTTCCATGAAGGCAAGTAAAATACAGATGAAGTATTTAGTATTATCTTTTGGTGTTTAGCATTATTTTTCATTATGTAGCATTGTTTAAAGTATTTAGCATTGTGTTTTAAAGATGTAGCATTATGTTTAACTATTTAGCATTATGTTTTCGGAACAACGAACCATGTGCCAGTGCAATTAGCCCTCGCAATATAACGAACACCAAAATGTGAATTGTTGAATGGCATTTTATAGATTGCATTTCCTGCTGTGAATGAATGTCTCAAACCCAGTCATTCATTAACGGCCGAACACAGGCGGTTTAACTGAATGCATGCTTGGGTTATTTATATGAACGTGACACCTACGACTTGGAAAGTGAGCATGAACGTAGGAATCACTTCTAAGCTGAAGCCAATTGGAAGTAACCGTTGCGAAGACGAACACGTCACGTGGTAACAGAATATTTTCAAACCACAACAACGAATTCCTACAGTCATTACCAAGGCTGTCGTCATTGGAAGGAAGTGAACTTTCCTGTCGCGCTTTTGGATTTGTGGCTGCTTCCTCCTCGTCATTCAACTTAACGGTGGAGTCGCGACCTTTGACGTGAGGTTGGGGAAGAACGCGACCGCCAACCGGCGTCGCCGAAGCGCCGGCGACTTTATCTCGGTGCGCTTCGTCACTGCAGCAAACAGCAATTTGTCAGCCACGTGAACCCAGAGGTTGACCGTGCTGGTATAGTGGACACATTAGTGCTTTAATGTTTTGTGCATTCTTACTGCGTAATTCCCAGTAATGTTCCATTGGTGATTCAACGTGATGTACTTGTTTGCGAATAGTCCGACCGCCGGCATGATAGCCTGCAAACCTACATAAACCGCAGTAGGTCGCTGTTACCTGTGGCGCAATTCGAACGCCTAACGCTTTTGTTCGTCGTCATTCTAATTCCGACTCTACATCGAACCGTTACGTTACGTGTTTCTGACTTCACGCTCAAGTGTATCGGCGTTTTTTGTTGTATATCTGAATATAATCGAAAGAAGCAAACAACTCAGAGTACTACTGGAGAGTTATTAGCGAACAAAGTGGTGGCAGCCTTTTAATTTGCCTTGCTTTGGCTTGGCAACTTCAAGACGTCAGGTTGCTTAGTTGGGAGACCGACCTGTGCTCCTGCAACAACTAGGTTGACCCCTC
>JGI24158J21664_10009533_pt1 | contig 12963 bp, 7 predicted proteins | sample Ectturendosymbi3_FD_21664 | JGI IMG/M metagenome (IMG submission 21664) | reverse complement strand
AAGCTTTTGCGCACGACGCAGTTTCGAACTCCCTACCACACCGTGCCTGCATCTCCACCATTGAAATCATCTCCACCATTATAAAGAACATGCGTTGGTGCATAATGAATGTACGCATACCTGACAAACTTTGTTGCAAAAAGAAAAAAAGTTACCGGCAAGTAGGTAACGAAATTTTCTGATTCGGCTTACGAGGCGGTAATATGGAAAAACTCTCATTTTCAGAGCTAAAAACTGGCCTCGGCTTATTCGCCGGGTCGGCTTATTAGCCGGAAAATACGGTAAGTTAATTCAGTCATAAATTATCAAAACTTACACTAGTACCAGTGTTACTTTCATTTGCTTATTAGGCCTGTATAAACCTCATGGCACGTCAGGAACAGACCACTTGCTGACCATATATTTGTTCAACAGTTAGCCAGTTATTTTCCTGGAGGTTTCTTGCTTCAGGTTCAATCTGTTTTGTTGTTGATTGACTAATGCTAACAATTTCATCCCAGTCAATGTGAATCAAGATCTTTTGTTAGGTTGACACAAATAAGATATGTAGAAATTATTGCTTAGCTTATTACTTGCACTCCGAATGGCTAGTTAAGAAGGTGACAAAGTGTAGGACTCTCAAAGCTAACTGGCCAAATTTTGATCAGTTGATTGACTTTATACAGTATGACTTTTTGATTGTGTGGGATCCTGGGATGTATTATGACTCATATATCAAACTACCATCATGAGTTTGGCCAGCTCATGTTTCAGACTCCATGATTTTGCTTGCATTGTAACAATGCTACAAATTTTTTATGTTTCCAATGTTATTATTAGTTTTGTGATATGTTATGCTTAGGTTGATGCCCTCTGCTGCAAATACATCAGTTGGCTTTTATTCTTACAGAAAAAAAACAATTTGAAATTGGTTCTTTTTTGAATAGTTAACTGTGCAGTCTCTTTAGGTAGCCGGTAATTACATCGTTTGGTCATTTATAATGATAGCCTATATTTATAGCCTATATTTATCTGAATGGAATTTACAAAGAGTACCATTTGTAGTTGCATTCAGCTTTTTAACATGGGATAAGGTATGAATGAACAGTTGTGACATTGTTTCATATGAGTTTAAGGTTTTTGATTTAGGGTTTCAGGTTTGGGCTTAGGGTTTTAGGTTCAGGGTTATGTAGGTTATTCAATATTCTTATACTGAACTGCACTAGTATAGCTCCCATTGATTGCATTTTGTTCAGCTGATTCCATTGTTTTTTAAACTAAAAATGTTAGCATTTCTACAAGAACTTTAATGACATGAAACCATGAAATCCCACGCCTAAATCGCAACTAACATTTAACTATGCCTTGAGTCATGTAACAATGAATCGCGATCACTGTCATAACTGCTTAGCTCTGTTTGCGTAGCAATAGTCAGAAGTAAGGTAGACTCCTAGAGGGTGATCTCTGCACTATGGTATGGTTTTCAGTTTTGATATAGTTAAAGCCAGCTACATAACAACTGACCTTACATAGATGCATCTGGCTACCTAGATACTGCCTTTTAGCAAAGGACATGGTTTTAAGCAATTATGGAACTGTGTCGGTCACCCAGTTTAACTCCCATAAGACATCTGTCTGCATTTGATTTTATCGCAACTACAAAGTAACAACAGCCCACCAACAACATTAAATGTTGATAACATAGCTCAACCGATGCATCAGCATGCCGATATATGTCAATGTGCCAATGTATCATATCAGCAAAATCCAACTGACACATATCAGCACATTTTTGCTCATAAAAGCTGCTACACTGTTGCTCTGCACAGAGTGTTCATAAACACAAGTTGCTATGTCATCTCTGAATAACACAAATTCTCTGTTGTGCTCATTATGGTACACAGCTTTCCGAAAAACATCAAGTAGTGTGTATTATACAGACCGCTCCACAATCATATCAATAAACTGCTCTGTGATATAGCATTCACTCACATGTTTTTGCACGGAAAGCAGATGACTGCCTGCCAGTAAATGAAGGTATGTGCTGAGGTTCCTTGCTATTTTAGTGACCCACGTTTGTACTAAATTTTATGTTGTATGGTTTTTCATCGCAGTGAAATGATTGCTTTCAACTGTGGTTTGAGTAATGCAAAAATATCAGTATCAGCATCAGTTATTGGCAATGTAAAGCCTTATCAGTCAAGCTCTAGTTAACAATTTATGTATTCTTCAATTTACAAATAGCATATGAACTCAGAATCTGTCAGTTAAATTTGGGGTGTTTTTGGTGTGTAAGTAACTCATGACACCTCAGGCTTGGCCTGTCTGTTGGATGACATCACTGACTTTTTATGCAACTAACCCACATTAACGCTTCATTTATAGTGGTAGACTGTATTCTCCACAAGACCCTAACCTGGATGAGTTGACCTCATTGTGGCAACCATTTCTATAGTTTCATTTAAAGCACAGGTCTCCAAACTTTTTTGTCCGAGGGCCACATAAGCTATTACAGAACATATCGAGGGCTAAGCGTCTTACATAATGTGATTGTTTTAGGACAGCTATGTCCAACGCAAATGGCTTGCAGAGCAAAAAATCATGTCACTGTCTTGACCAGGGCCGCACATTGAATGACATATTAATGAGGCCAGCACGTTGAATGGCTTACTTTAATCTTAGCAAACTAAATTGAGCTTGAGCTAATGTACTGAAAGCATTTGAATTCTAATTGCATGGTAACAGACGTGATAAAGTGGCACTCACCTGCATTAAAATTTCAAATTGAAGATTATGAAAATAAGGATAGGTTGTCAGTATGTAGGATATTTTCACTACAGCGAACACCTATACTGGGCCACACAACCTTCGACTGGGCTGCTTGCAGGCCATTGGACATAGCTGTTTTAGGATATGTTACGTTCTAACAACTCAACAAAATTTTGGTAATTTTTTTTCATCATTTGACAAAATGGCTTCACAGGCCAGATGAAATGGCTTCTCGGGCTGCATTTGGCCCATGGGCCGTAGTTTGGAGGCCCCTGATTTAAAGTAAGGTCAAGATATTAGGATATGTGTTTACTGTGGCTCCTTCACTGTAGTTTTTTTCTGCATGTGTTATGTTTTGGTTCAATTCATGTTACTGTACATTAACCACGTTCACCATCTAACACTTGCTCTATAATGAGCTTAGGACAGGGATGGGCAATTATTTTTGCTTGGGGCCACTTTGAGAAAGCCACGTTTAGCAGAAGGCTGTACCTTCTTATGGAAGTAGAAGCAAGTCCCGCTTCATAGCCTCAGCACTAATACTGTATTAACTGAGAAGTTGGAGGAAATTTCAGATTTGAAGATTTTCTTTCATGCTTCTGCGGGCCACTGAAAACGCTGTGGCAGGGCACATTTGGCCTGTGGGCCACTATTTGCCCACCCTTGGCTTAGGAAAAAGAACGTGAACCTCGTGGTCTTGTCAAGCACACCTTAGAATGAAACTAAGAAATTCTGCTAACACCTTGAAATTTTAATTATTAGCCTCTCATAACACCAAAGTACTACTGTACAAAACAACAAATTTCAAGCATTATAGTCAAATTCATTTTCAGAATTCTTGTGTACTATAGGCTAAGGCTACAAAGGGCGATTCCATATGTGATGTGAGTGTCATTTTGACAATTTTTTCCAAATATAATTCACTATAATTTTCATAGGGTGCATTTCTGAAATTTAGGTTTAGTAACACTGGCAAACTACCTAATAATTACGGATTTGCATATAGTTAATGAAGGACAATAGTGTCATTACTCAGATATGATCTAAGTATTTGTTCAGACAAAAATTTGTTTTCAAAAAATAATTTTCTTGCAACTTGCTAGATTCTTAATTTTTTATTTTTAAAAATGTGACATGTGTTACTTTTCATCATTTATGTAAGTGACTTTTCACCCACATAATAATAAGTTGGGTGCAGCATGAATTTCACATGATTATTCAACTGGGGTGGGACAATTTTACTGTTTGAGTTGTTTATTTCCTAGTAACTTGACCTGACATTGCATAATTCAAAAAGTACTTGCTCAATGTACCTTAACTTTTCAGGCAAGATGCATTTTCACCATAATATTCATGTAAAATTTGGTTGCAAATGACCGAGCGTGAGAAAAGTTATTGCATGCTACACAACAACTTACTGAACACAGTTTTCATAGGCAAGCACATCCACAAGCGCTTAGCAACAGCACAGTGAACAGGAGTCAAGTTGCTCGATTAAAAAATGAATAACTCAGGAAGTTATTGAAGGATTTACCTCCATTTCTGGGAAGATGCATAAATATCATAGGAACACTCTTGTAAATTTTCATTGCAAACAAACTAGTTTCAACAAGTTATGGTTTCTTTACACAACAACCACTCAACCATTCCATGTTGGCAAAAGTTTTGTAGCCTACATGCTTGAGTAGTACGATCAAAAGGTACATTAATGAAAAACTACATGCTTGATTTGCCTGAAAAGGGAATATGTATGTTTACAAGAACATTTGTGTGATATTTGTTGGCCAAAGACCAGACAAAGTTGCGTTCTACACAACATACTGAACACAAATTTTGTACAACAGCAGTCCAATACATACAGTCTGGTTGCTCAATTAAAAAATGAATGACTTGGATGGGTCTTGGTGAATTGAACTTAACTTCTTAGGAAAGGTGAATAAATGTTACAACATTGTTATAATATTTTATTGCAAAAAACTAGTTTTGAAAAAGTTATGATGCTTTGCATAATAACTTCAACCCTGCTGAAAAGGATAAAGTTTTGTAGCTTAAGCGCTTGAGTAATTTCAATCTGAATGCACATAACTCCAACGGTTTTTGTCAGAATTGTTTTAAATTTTCAGGGATGATGCACATAGGTATGAAGAATATTTGTCAAAATTTTCTTTGCAAAAACACAAGTACAAAAAAGTTATCCTGTATAAAAAGTGTTTTGCAAAAAGTGTTGTAGCCCAGGCCTTGCAAAATGTTGCTGGATACCAAACTGCATAACTAAAAGAGTTCTTACTAATATTACCTGAAAATTTCAAGGGTTATGCGGGTAGGTACAGAGAACATTATTGTAAACATATGATTACGAAAATGTTACTGCTTTCATGACTACAAAATAACTTTTATAACTTTCTTGGAAAAAGTCTTGTAGCCTAGGCCTATAAAGATGATTTGACGTGCAGGTGTTGTGTATGAATAAACTCCCGTTGTACTTCCGGAAGTTTTCGCAGCACGAAACATTTGACTGTAACTTAATCGTGCAGAAATACAATCGATGTCTAGTTTAGCACATATTAATTTTTTCTAAGTTTGCATGAAAAAGGAACTGCGTTATGTTAAGCAACATTTATGGCAGTATGAATATGATTACAAATGCAATCGCTACTCACTAGTGACAACAACGGTCGCTGTGAAGCAGTTGCACGTAACATCTCAAAAGGATTCTACTTTTCTTAACTTGATGTGTTAGACCTAGCGCGCTGGTTTATGCTGTACACAAGCTAAAATACCATATTCGTGGGTTAACTTAATCGACAATTTCCACGAGGCATGATAATGATAATTGTGATCTCACAATCCAAGCTGTTGCAATCTGCTAGTTTGTGGATATGGCACACAAGTTACGGAAGTGCTACTTCAACATTTCACAAATACTTTGAAGCGGTGATTTTTGCTTGGTCCGATAGCAGCGCAGTAGTCAGTTTTCATTGTTGCATCACAATTGCTGCTGTCCATTTATTAAACACGATCAGCAAAAGCAGTGTTTGCAACAACACATTTTAAAAGCGCAGCGCTTGTGATTGGATCAGAACTACCAGGGCATTTGCACAATCATCGGATGCGTAATGCGCACATGTGCGCCTTAGCTATTGTCATGGCAACTTGTTCTTATCGAATTTACTTTTGGCAGTCAGGCGGTAATCGGTTATAGCCTAATGCTGCTTTTGTTTAGGCTAGGCTGTAAATGAGCGGCTAACTTACTGCAGTCTACTTCGTGAAAATGCAGAAAAACTGTGCTTTCTGCATGACAATCTTAAACTGTTAATATGGAACTATTAAGTATTGACAAATCAGTTGAAGTGTTTCATTTCATACCAGTACTTCAGTTGCGGTAAGTAATGCAAGTACCGCAGTTTGCTTTTTTAAGGACATGCAGTTATATATTTAATGTTACATCACATCAAAATTCCAAACTTGATTCTTAAGACTTGGATTGACTTTTCAAATTGAAAACCTACTGAGTTGCAAAAGAGTCTGAAAGGTTGATTTGTGAAATATATACATTATCAAAATTTCACAAGATTTATGTAGTACATTAACTGTTAACAAACATATTATCATAGACCAAAAAAGTTACTGCTGTTTTAGAAAATTTGTCATTTTTGGCAATGGGCAATTGAATACAGTGCTGTACTAATTTTAACCTCTTTAAATTGATACTTCATTTTGTTTTCCTTTTCATTGTTCACCATCTTTAAACTTTCAAGCACTGTTTTTGCTTTTTTTGGTTTAAGAACCACAGCCAATTCTCTTACATTCAGTACTCTTTTCTTATTGTTTTGCTATTTTAACATTCTTTTTTTATTCATGGCACTGTGTTTATTCATTGCAAACAGTGTATACTATGCTAACAAGTTAATCAGACATTGAAATTTCTGCAATTTCAAAAATTTAGCTCATAAATCCTGATTTTTGAAGTTTTTGAAAAGAAAGGTACTGCATAAAATACACCATATTTTTGATAACGAAGCAGAAAACAAGATTTAGGAATTTTGGAAATATCGGTATCGGCCGATATATCGGCCCATAAATGGCCAATATATCGGTATTGGCCTAAAAAAAAGTCATATCAGTCAATCTCTAGTCAATAACATCATAAACAAACCACTCATATATCAAGCTAATACAGTTATATACTTTTGTAGAACAATCCAGTTTTCACTCTATGGATACCTATGAAGATAAATGGCTTAACAAACTTTACACACAAATCAATACTCATTTTCCAGGCCATGAGGCGCCCCAGTTTATAAGGAGCATAATTATCAATCATTGATTGCTAACTGTTCTACTTTCATACATAAGGTGCACTGGGTTGTAAGGCTAATCGGCACATTAAATGGCGGATTACATATAAAAGAGTTTAATTTGTCACACATATGCCTAATCTGTTGGACACGAATAGAAAAAACAAAAAACTGTGCATGCATTGGATTCAGAGTGCACCAATGTAGTCAGGAGCCTTGCAGAGTACTCCATATAGCTCTGTGCACAGGACACTAGGATAAAGCAAGCTGACAGTCCACTCAGCCGACACTTCAAAAAATTGCCCAAAGTACAAAAACTCGCGATCAAGAATGGGGGAAATAACGTCCAGGAGACAAAAGCAGGCACTAAAATAGCATCTAAAAACAATAACTATGTTCTTAAATAATTTTCAGGCAAAAACTTTAAAGAAACAATTTAACGTTGAAAACATTTGTGACTTTACCCAGAAAAATAATAATTCCGGTTGTTACCTGGTTAGGCACAAAAATAGCATCTAAAAAACAGTAACTTGTATTAAATTGCAATGACAAATATTTTTTTCTGTTATGTTTTTACCTTCATTTATTGTGTAACAAGGTGTTTTCCCACTCCAGTTACATCATCACATATCTATTAACGATATCCGCACAGACTGACATCCGTTCCTTACATTGTACCTATTAGTACATTTTTCTTCATATACATTATTCAAACAGGTACAATGTAAACAGTGGCACATCTAGCCTGGAAAAAGGGGTCTGCAGCAGAAGAGCAGCTTTTGATATAACCGCATTTTCTCTTAAGACTAAAAATCGACCGATGAATTTTGCGATGTTCCCGAAGTATCATATTGGCAAAATTCTACCAATATGCTGTATATCAGCAATATTTTTTCATAAAAGCTGCTACAATAGTTTTCTGCAAGGAGTGTTCAGAAACCCAAGTTGCTTCTTCATCTCTGATTAACATCAACTCTCTGTACTGTTCCTAATGATGTCTCAGTCCTCCAACTGCATCAAATGGTGTGCAATATTCAGACCACTCCCAATCATCCCAATAAACAAGTCGATGAAGTATTTGCTCACAGGTTTTTGTGTGATAAGCAGATTGATGCCTGTGAACAAATCAGGGTGGCCCATATGCCATGGTGATTGATTATCTTAGTGACCCAGGTTTGCATAGAATTCCATGTTAGCGCTTGTTAAACGCACTGAAGTAGTGTTTTTCAACTGTGGTTTGAGTGTTGCAAAACATCGGCATCAGTAGTCGGCAATGAAAAATAAAAACATTGGTATCAGCCCAAAAAAGCCTTATCGATCAAGCTCTACCTAAAATCCGATCAAACTTAGAAACTGGTTAGAACAGATGGTGGTATTGATCTCGTTGTCAAAACACAAAAGGAAAGATTTCCAAGTTATCATTGCTTTCAGCCATGGTGCAGTTATTACCAAACGGTCACTGTTTATTCTTACGAACATGGTGCTGAAAAGATTTTAGCTTGTCGAACATTCAGCAAATGTCAGCCATACAGCATTAAGAGCTGTTTATCCATATGTACATACACTTATAAAATAGAAGCCAACAATTAGCTGCACACTATTTAGACAAGGCAAAGGCAATGTTGTTTCATAATAATACCGGGTAACGTTAAAATAGAAATACTGTTGCTTATTCCAAACCACCCTCATTAGAGGCCTGCAGTGACAACGTTTGATATTTTATCAGCTTCAATGCTAAGTACCTATGGTACAAAGGGGCTTGTCATGACAGCTAAATAGACTCCTGGATGCGCCCCTGAATGTAAAGAATGAATGCTGTCGGTGTAGATATTGTTAACAGATGTGTGATGAGGTAACCAGAGTGGAAAAATATCTTGTTACATGAGGAATAAAGGTAAAAATACAATAAAGAATTTGCAATAGCAATTTAATACAATTTTCTCCCAACATGCAATGCTAAAAAGTTACGATGTTTGAATTTTTTTATTTTTACAATGTTTGAAACCTAAATTTCTGTCTCACTGAAGCTTGTTAACAAGAATGGAATTATCTTGTGGCAAGAACGATGGTGGCTGAAACTAAGTGTAAGCTAGCAACAAATACTATTTTGCTACTGTTGTGTCATTACTCAAGGCACAATATCGATTTTCACAACTCTAGTGATGTCATTTTATATCCGCAACGAAGATCCGCTACTAACGGATATCTGTTTCACAAGGCACTGTTCCAATATACTTATGACAGGCAGGATGAATGCGTCTTAGTTTTTGCACAAAGTATAAGTTACTACTCTAACATATTGATGTAACAGTAGTTGGAAGCATTCAGTGATTTCTGAGATTGCAGTTTTGAGTTTAAGCATCTCCATTCTCTGGGTATGAAATTCTTAACCTCAGCAATTTCAACTGTCAAGAAGGTTAGGTAAGCATGCTTGTGAGAGTGCACATGGACTGGAGACAATTTAAGTGTTTACATTCTGGAACATAGTAGCACATTCAAATTAGCAATATAATAGGCCAACTTTCCAAAAATATTTACGAAAGGCCAAACAAAATATTTGTGGCCAAACCACTCCTGAAACTCGCCAAATTTTCGTAATTAATGTAGTCGCAAAAAAAGACGAATTCTCAACTAATAACTATATGTTATATGTATTTTTTACCCATTTAAGTTAAGCAGCAGTGGGGTGTTACTTACAGTATATTTTGCTGTTATGTGGTGTGCAATTTTGTATTACTTAGTGTATATAATGGATAACGATTATCTGTGTGCACATGGGAAAGTAATGTATTACCAACAAAGGTACTAAGGTCGGCCTGTAGAACTGGTATAAAATTCTGCATGTGCATCATTATCATACACAGTTTTAAGAGTTACTGTTAATACAAATCCTACTTCTTAAAACGACGACCTTATTTCTATCTTTCAGTTAGGTGAGTGCAGGACCCCTCCTAAAAAATTCTGCACCCACACTCGACACACTCACAGCAGGTGGCAGGAGCCCACAAATTACTAGGACCACGACATTTGATGACAACAGACATGGAGATTTCAAGTATTAAAAAGAACACATGATATCGTTTGTACTAAATGCTGCACCGTTTAGCAAATGTAAATAAGCTTTACCAACATCAAAACAATTCATTTTAGAAACAAAATGTGCATATTTTAGGCTATTTAACACATCAGATTCACAGACACAGTTCACTATTATCCACATGTCACTACTAGATGATACTGCGCGTAACATGTGTGCAACACAAAGAAATAATTCATTGCTTGTACTTGTAATAATTATCAAATAGGTCCAAACTTTAACTTAATTTGAGAAATAGTACTTCTTTGACAATTGCGTGGATCCGCCCAAGGTAAACCAACTGTTCAGAGTTTACTCTCGATCGACGGCCGACGCTAGAGGTGTACGGAGTCTGAAATTTTTTACTCCGACTCCGCTCTTACTGAATATACTCTGACTCCGAAACATTTTAAAGTTTTGGACTCTGACTCCTGCTTAAACTCAAAAGTGAATTATCTAAAGGCAGTTGCTATAGATACGTTTGTGGATCTTGAAATTTGAAAACTTATTCATACGTCACCTGTGACGTAACAGTAGCTTAACGCACAACGAGAGTGCAGCAGGCTTGGTAAAAACGAAGTAAATGTAAAAGATAAACCCTAAACTTAACCCTAACCGTAGCTCTAACCCTAATCCTAACTATAACCTAGAACCTAATGCAAAACTAACTCTAACCTAATCCTAAGCTAAGGCTAACCTAACCTAATGCCAACCTATCCCTAACCCTAAGCTAACGCTAATCTAACCCAAACCTAATGCTAACCCGTTAAGGTAACACGTAAGCCTGAAAATTGTAAACAAAATAAGTAAAGTCGACAAGGTGAGAGTCAAACCGAAAACCAGTCCATTGGCATAGCAGCCGTAGCGCCTAACCACTACATCACAATATCCATGCCAAATGAATGACAAACGAAACTGACCATTTTATTTGAATTGCGCGTCAGGCCAAGCGTATCCGTAGTCACTTCCTTATCTTTTGGCAGTGTCTAAATGACCTTATCCAGTTTATGCATTAAAAAGACTAAAAAACTGTATCAAACTAATCTGCTGATCACTGCAATACAATCATCATGCCAGTTGCTTCTCAGATGAAAGATTAAGGTGGCCATTTTTTTACCCTAAAGCCTACCCTAAACCCTAACCATTTACCTTAACCGCAAACCCTTACAATCAACACTAAACACTAATAAGTAATGAACCCCAACCTTTGACACTAACACTGAACCCTAACCATAAACACTAACCCTAAACTGTTAATCCTAACCTTAAACACTAACACAAAACCCTAATCCTAAATGCTAAACCTAAAACACTTGTCTGTTTTTCGAAAGGTAGTGTCTATTTTACCGCCACAATCCGATGCTGGGATAACACTAATTGGAAGGCCAGCGGGCCGGGCGGGCTGGAAGGTCGTGTTTCCAAATGAAAAACGTGAACTTTCGGCAGGCTGACAGGCTGCACAGAAGATAGAAGGGTGGGCCGGCGGGCTGCAGAAAAGGACAGAGCAAGCTGCACAAAAGGGCAGCCCTCTGGCCCGCCCTTTTCCACTGTCCAGCTTAATGTGCAACTCGCCAACCCGCCTTAATAATGTGCAGCCCACTGGCCCGTCCTGTGGTGCAGTCTGCCGGCCCGCCCTTGTGTGCAGCTCGCCAACCTGCGGAAAATTTATGTTTTTCATTTTGCAACACGGCCCTCTGATTAGTGTTATCCCGATGCAGGCGGCAACAGATCAGCTGGAGCTATTACGCCGCCAGTCAAACATTCGGTCTCGTGGCATCATGCAATGCAAAGAATAAGGTCACTTTGTCAGGAACACGCTGTCCTGCTCGTTGTGTAATGGTTGGGTGTTAGGGCTGCTATGCCAATGGTTAGCGGTTCAACTGTCGCCTTGCTGACTTTCAGTTTGTTTTTTTCTTTGCTTTTTTTTAGGCTCTGTGTAGGTGTTACCTTTAAAAGGGGTTAGTGTTGTTAGGTGAGGATTGGGGTCAGGTTAGGATTAGGGTTTGGTTATTATTACGGTTAGGTTAACGTTAATTTAGTGTTAGGTTAGGGTTACGTTAGTATTAGCTTAGCATTAGGTTAGCTTTTCCTTAGCGTTAGGTTAGGGATAGGTTAGGATTAGAATTACATAGGGTTAGGGTTAGTGTTAGCTTAGTGTTAGGTCAGGGCTAGGTTAGGGTTAGGTAAGTGTTAGTTTAGCATTTGGTTAGCTTAGTGTTAGGTTAGCTTAGCTTTAGGTTATGGATAGGCTAGGGTTAAGCTTAGCTTAAGGTTACGGTTATGGTTAAGGATAGGCAAATACGTTGTAGGTTTATCTTTTACTTTTATTTACTTCCTTTCTACCACCCAAGCCTTTTGTTGCTGCCATCCTGGCGGAAGAATAGACACTGCCGTTTTGAAATGTACATCACAAGAGGTCCAAACTTTTTTACTCACAATCTTGTGTAAGTACATCAAAATAAAAACCAAATATAACAAAAGAGTCGCTCGAACTGACCATTGTGATTGTCTAGTTACCGTATTTATTCGAGCAAAATTTTGTACGGAATTTTAATCAAAAATTAAGGGTGCGCGTTATACACGAGTTTTTTCATCAGTACGCTTTATTTTTATTTCTTTTTTTGTCTTTCATAATCTTTCTTCAGCCTTCACTCATTCTTTTTGCTGGAGTGCGCAATCTTTGTTTCTTTCTTCTTTCTCTTTAAAAATGCTTTGGTAATTCTTAGTCTCTGTGCACGTGCAGGCTTTGGCAGTTATCAATAAATGTTTTGTTACAGCCACATGTCTTCAACAGCAGTTTTTACTTTCTATCTTTAGTCAGAGCTAAGAAAAAAGGAAAAA
>JGI24158J21664_10009532_pt1 | contig 12964 bp, 10 predicted proteins | sample Ectturendosymbi3_FD_21664 | JGI IMG/M metagenome (IMG submission 21664) | reverse complement strand
CGCGAATGACAAGTTGATACAAACCAGATCTCACGTACGGAATGCAATAGCGAGTAGGGAACGGCAAGTCGTAATGCGAAAAGTTAAATCCACTATAAGTGTATATCCACTAACAATGACCACCATGGGCCTATGCAACTGCTCAATACTAGAATGTGGTAGGGGGGTATCCAACCAAGCAGTCGCCCCGGGCATCACGAGACCTCTGCACGCCACTGTGATGCTGTAGAAAATGTCTTATGAGGATTTATTAAAATAAATCGATGTTTTTGTTTACGTAAATACTATGTGTTAAAATGCAATGTATTGTATATTGGGGGCCCCCACGTCCAGGTTCGGGGGGGGCCCCAACCACCTAGCGCCGGCCCTGCTTACTGGAGCGCCCCACGATCGCTGCGCTTGTTGCTATTTTCGATGAAAAAGCGTTCAATGACACGGAATCGTGTAATAAGTGATTGGCTGGCGGGAACATTATTATAATTTCGACAGGCGAACCAAGCAAAAATGTCACGGTTAAATTTTTGACAAAACACATGGCCTACGTATACGTTAACTTTCACATCTCTTTTTCTTATCTGTGCTCAACAGTAGCATCCAAAATATACAGTGTCCTAAAAACTAAACACACTAGACTACACATGCGAGTATGTGGCAGCGGTAAGGACCAGAGCTGTAAAAATTTCGCACATACGCACAATACACGTAAAGTAAATAGACCCATATGGTTGCAACTGCTATAGTTTCACGATTCGCATGTTTGTTACTTTTTCTGACTGCAAAGAACCGAACGCAATGAAACCATCGCGCCAAAGGACGTGAGGTTTAAACTTCCATTATGTTGTCATTATTGAAATACATGTCAAGAAATAAAAATTTACAATCATCGAATATAGTCAGGCTGAACATAGCATAGTGAACAATTAAAAAAGGTTTGTCCTGGCCTTCTTTATAACAAAATCATCTAGGAATTCGTTAAAATTTGTTTGCCTGAGTTTGTCACTTTAATGCACAGAATGCTTAATGTGGACGACCTATCCTAAAACATTGTCATCCTTTAAGTCAGTTTTAATTCTTTTGAATCTTGAAAAAGACGTTTTTCCTTAGCAGTTATTGACCATAAAACTAAGAAATAAGGCTCCGCGTGGTTGGATAGACCAAGAACCACTAATTTATGCAGCATCAGACCCAAACGCCGCTCTGCCATTTTCTTGCTGTTTGCTTACTCTTTGTCTCCTCGGGGTAGAGTTTTGTGGTTGTCATTTGGCACACAAAGCTCAAGATCAGAAGAAGCAACTGTGTTCTATTGTAGGATAATGATAGTCTTACACACACTCTTATCTGCAGTATAACCTTTGAGCTTTGATCAGGTGTATATCCAACACAATCAACCACAAGACCTTTCACCTAATTCACACCTAACAGTTGATACGATTGACCAAACGCAGGATGCAGTCAACGTGCTTTGAATACGTCGACACTATAGTCGGCATGCGGCTTGACCAACGGTCATAGAGATTCATGAAAACTCGTTGGAAAACCCTGGCGTTATCAGCACAAATTCTGATCAGATGAATAAAAACAAAAGACAAATTTTGACAAATATTTATTGAACTGATCATATACAGTACCGGCAATTGACTCCATGCGCACCACAGTTTGCTTAAGGCCCCCCTTGGATCTTGAGGCCCTAGGCTTGAGCCTACGTAGTCTACTGGTGAATCCGGCCCTGAGTGTACCCAACCTACGTGTGACTACTCAAAAGCTAATTTCACAGTACTCTGTGTTTCGTACAACTTTACTGTCCGTCATGAAATAATAACAAGATGCGCTCTTGATTTACCATAAGCGAAAATCTTGGTTACATAAAGCATTTAATACCCTTATATTGGCAATTCCTGCGACCAAAAAAGTTGAATTTTGTGTTTTGTTTATTAGAAAAACGCAACGCAATGTCGCAAACTAGAGTCATTCAAAAAGCAATTGCCTATTGACTATGTACAACTGCGCATAGCATTTTTACAGCTTCGTGATACTTCTGGGGGACCAAACATGAAATGGGGGAGAACAGAGTTTGAATAGGGGTTCGGGCACCATTGGCCCCCCCGCTGGCGACGGCCATGGCTCAGAATGACCCTGCCAAGAACAGCGTGGATCCGGCTTAACCGCCTCCGCACCGGTGTCGGACGTTTCCATTCCTGCTTGTACAGATGGGGTATAACCTCCTCTGCGCCCTGTGACTGTGGTGCAGAAGAAAAACTGTCGACCTTCAATGTCCAATCCATCGACCTACTCATCGACTGCATGGCCTGGCAGTTCTGGACGATGAGACAATCGACTGCCTACTCAACACCTGTCCCAAGATCTAGTTCGGCCTATAGCAGTGGTTTGAACTGAAGAAATGGCTCAAAAGAAGACTCAACAAAACACCGGCGACTTGAAAATCTTCGTTAGAATCGCAGTGCTTAACTCCCAACCAGTGACAATCTCCGTGGCCTTGGATAGTTAGTGCAGTGAAGCGTTACACAGGACAATGTTAGTTAGATTATTACGTCACCAATCCGATATCACGTATTTTATAACCCTTTTTTCGAACCATGGAGTCGAAAGCGCATCAAATGATTTGGTTCAAAGTAGCAAATATTGTTTTTATTTTTGGAATCATATCAAAATTATAGTATATGTTAATATGCAGAAATCGCTCCCCTGGAAACAGAAATTGCCTCACAAATCTGGTTATTCACGAAATCGCCCCCATCGCGCATAAAATCTCCCCCTGGGGTGCGATTTCGCCGCCGTTGAAGACCACGCACAGTCGCTACAATCTGTTAATAAACGTTTTTAAAGGACGTTTTCCAAGCAGTGCTCCTGATATGTGATGCGTTACACCATCTCGCGCATCACGTCTATCTAGATCAGCTATGTCCAACCCAAATGGTTTACTGAGGCACATATTATGTCACTCTCTTAACCAGGGCCCCACACTGAATGACATATTAATGAGGCTGCACATTGAATGGCTTACTTTGATCTTAGCAAATAAGCTAATGTACTGAAAGCGTTGGAATCCTAACTGCAATGGTAAAAGACATGATAAAGTGGCACTGAAGACTACCTTTATCAAAAATGTCAAATTCAAGATTATCAAAATAAGGACAGGTTGTCAGTATATAGGATATTTTTACTACAGAGAAAACTGGGCCGCAGCTTGGACATAGCTGTTCTATATTTTGTATATAAGTGCTGGTTTTTCTTTCAACAAGCTTTTTTTGATCAAGCTCGCGTCCGATTTTCGCAATGATGCTCAAAACCAAACTGCAAATGTGCATGCTATAGTTAACACGAGTTCAACCACCACTATTATAAAAGGCATTAGGTTTCGTTGAGAGAATGCAAAATACCATGTATTCCCAATTCTATTATAAAAGGCGTGTTTTCCCAATACACGATAAACAATTGTATACCAACAAGGGGGGATATGCACTCGTTCCGCCCTGAAACTCGATCCCTGACGTCATAAATGAACTTCTGGAAGTTGTAACCAGTGCAGTGATTGGAGTTGAGAAAGTAGGAACATTTTCCTTAAAGCTCTAAAACTTCGTCATACAAGAATCCTGACGTCATTTTGAGAAGGCAACTACGGCAAATTGCCTTGAAAATACCTTGTTTTGATCAGCTTTAAACAATAGGTCCGGCAGTTCCACCAAAAAAGCAGACACCTATGTGGTAAAAATTACTTCTTTACTGCTTCACTTTCACTGGTAAATTGAACTGCCCATTTGACTGGGTGAAAAGTGCGAAGTTTAATCAAAGGCTATCGAGGTGCGAAACCAAATACTGTATGCTGTGAAGTGTAACGCTGTCAGGATACCAACTGTGTTTACTCCAAATCGCAAAAGTTAGAATCCACATTGCTGCTTAAGCCAGTGGTCAATTGCAGGTATACAATTGTTTATCGTGTATTGGATGTACAACAACATTTTATGAAAGGGCTTGTAGGGACGCACTATCCACAAGCAAGACCAACAGCGTGTAGTCACTGCGCACAAAAATTCAGACACAGTGTCGTAAAAGCTGTGATGGGTTCTGCATCTAGAGCAGCTATGTCCAACCCAAATGGCTTACTGGGCCAAAAATCATGTCACTATCGCAACCAGGGCCGCACATTTTGTGACATATGAATGAGGGCCCCATATTGAATGGCTTACTTTGATTTCAGCAAACTTAACTTCGCTTAAGCTAATGTGCTGAAAGCGTTTGAATCATAACTGCAATGGTAACAGACATGATTCAATGGCTTTGAGGACAGCTGCATCAAANATGTCTAATTAAAGATTATCAAAATGAGGACAGGTTGTCAGAATGTAGTTACTCCTATTACAGTGAAAACCTAAACTGGGCCGCACANAACCTTCGACTGGGCCGCGGGCTGGACATAGCTGATCTAGAGTATTTCTTGTTGCATAAATTCTGCAATATCCTTTAAAGGGTGTTTTGAGGTTACAGATCATGTTTTTGAAGTTAAGTTCAACAAACCTATTCGGGAGATCAACCTGTGTTTGTCAAATGTATTACCATAGGCGTAAGAGGCGGAGGGTCGGGGGAGGCGGTCGCCCCACCAAGCTCGAAAAATTTCCGGGCAAACTCTGTTTTTAGGGCAAGCGCTAGCTGCTCAAAAATCCTGAATGATAAAAAATACATATTAAATGCAGTGAAAAATTCCAGGGCAACTCTGTTTTTCAAGGCAAGCGCAAGTTTCTCAAAAATCTTGAATAATAAAAAATATTTCAATACAGTGAAAAATTCCAAGGCAACTCTGTTTTTCAGGGCAAGCGCAAGTTGCTTAAAAATCTTAAATGTAAAAAGTATGTTCAGTACAGTGAAAAATTTCTGGGCAACTCTGTTTTTCAGGGCAAGCGCGAGTTGCTCAAAAATCATGAATGATAAAATATATTTCAATACAGCGAAAAATTCCAGGGCAACTCTCTTTTTCAGGGCAAGCGCTAGTTGCTTAAAAATCCTGGACGATAAAAAATACATATTAAATGCAGTGAAAAATTCCAGGGCAACTCTGTTTTTCAGGGCAAGCGCAAGTTGCTCAAAAATCCTGAATGATAAAAAATATTTCAATACAGTGAAAAATTCCAAGGCAACTCTGTTTTTCAGGGCAAGCGCAAGTTGTTAAAAATCCTGAATGTAAAAAGTATATTCACTACAGTGAAAAGTTTCAGGGCAACTCTGTTTTTTTCAGGGCAAGCGCAAGTTGCTCAAAAATCGTGAACTGTGAAAAATTTTTCAATACAGTGTATGTTCATTTGGGGACGATCCGTGTAATTTGGGCTAGTGCAGTTTGTAATCAGGACCAACGTCGTGATTGGTTATGGTGACTTTGATCTGGACTAAGCCCTCTTTTTCTGTAAGAATCAAACAATCGGATGTCAATAGTTCAACAGCTTGCTATAAGAATTCGGTAACTCTTTCTTGGTTCGTTTTGGAGTCTTTGTTCGTTTTCGCTGGGTAGAGGTGCAGGGTGTAAAGATGATAGATTTTTTTGATTAACAGGAGTTTTAGAAGCGGGTAGCACGGACGTGCAGATTGCTTGGCTCCTTTGAGTGCGCGTCTTTAAGTGCCTTGCTCAAGTGCACAGCAGCGATAACACAGGCAGGTTTAGAGAGTCAGACCATACGATCCGGAACAGTCGCTTTTAAAACATTGCATTGCGTCATCGAAGTCGCGTACATGTTTGCATCAGTAAAGGCAATTACCATAAAATTTCTTGTCTGGGAGAACACAACACGATAAAACCTTCAACCCCTTGAGTTAACAAGCAGGTAACTACAGAGTTTGCCTATAACGGCACCTCTAGGGGATTGCATAAAGAACATTATTGCCGAATGGGCATTATAAGCGAATTGAAATGCATATAACAGATGCCATCGAGACGAAACAAAATGCAACGTTATGGGCGAATTGGCGTTACAGAGGAGGCCGGTATAAACAAATTCAACTGTATAGAGCAGATTTACACAAGGTTTCAGGCCCCATTCGGATTAAAGCAAAAAGTTAGTTTCAGGGTAAATTGTTTATTTTTAGGGCAAATTGTTATTTTCAGGGCAAATTTTTTCCGCAACCCCAGTACAATGCCTTCCCGTACGCCTATGTGTATTACGTAAATTTGATCGAAACCCAAAGAAAGCTCAAAGCTTTTCACACCTAAAGAGCAAGGGCTGGGATATAAGTTTAAAGCTTATATATCACTCTGCAGGGGTGTGGAAACTGAACCAACGTTTAAGAAGACACGTATTGACGTCAGATGTCGAACGGAACACATTGAAAGCATGTTTACACAATTCCATGTTTGCTTTACCAAGAAACATAACAGCAACAAGCGTTCGTTTTTTTCTGACATCATCATGTACTCTTGGGGGAGAGATGCTTCAACTGCTAAGACGACTGGTATCGTTTTTTAGTCGTTAGCAACCGCCCAAAGTCTTCTGAAGGGCAGAGGAAAGGGAATGTTTGGATAAGATGCAAGTAGTTATAATGATGTGACTTATCATTCGCATATTAGAAAATATGTAGGAAATTATGTTTTTGTTCTATACTTATGCTATAACCTACCTACCTGATGGCTGGCAGAAACAGGCAAGCTTACAAGTATGAAAACATTATAGCTTTTCAATAGTGATTAATTTTTATGAGAAGATCTGTGTGCAGAAACGGTTTAAACATTTCTACGCTAAAACATTTCAGTAACGTAGCAAATTGAAACTAACCCCCTGTGTTGGTGCTACACTGCTGCGGTTTCTTAAACTTGCTTTCACATTAAAGTAATTATTGACTTTGCTTGTTGAATGGTATCAACTTTGAGATGACAAGAAAAGTAGTTCAGCTAGGAGAAAATGAAACCTTGCAAATCTTCTAGGGAAAAATGGAACGGAGAAACAGCACAAGGTCTGACTCGCAAAAAGATGTTTTCAGTGTCTTTTACTGCTGGGATAATGTAGCCTACACGGTGTCACATTGAATTTCATTTGCACTCACCAACTTTTGAACAAGCTTCTCACTAGGGTGGCTAGAAGAGAATGCCTTTACTTTGTCTACTTTTTCCTTTTTGCAATACAACTATTTTACCAATTACAAAACGATCCGATGTGCCTCTTTGAAAGAGAAAGTTGTGAATTAGAACAATGATTTTAATTTCCTGAAGTAGTAAAGTTGGTGTTAACGTGGTCAAGCGACTTGCACGTCCTTGAGATTATATGTGAAGAACAATTACAGAACACCCTTGTTGAAACAACAGTTTGCACATGTTATTAGTTTTGAGATCCCCAACATATTTTGAGCACTAACTTTTCCTACGTTTTAGCCAGGGTATTTTCCAATACAGTTTATAGATTGGTGTTTGCTGTACTAATAACCTTGGGCAAATCATGTGGTCACGAGTGCATTAGATGAGCGGTCTCCAAACTTTTTGGATGCTGGGCCAAATTCGGGATGTTATCAGCGTCCGCGGGGGGGACTATTTTGTTTATCGAAAACAAAAAGAAATATAACATGTATAACACTAGCCACATTTGTATTTTTCTAATTTATTTTCTTTGGTTGTTAACATGTTTGGAATGTGATTTATGAAACTACTTCTTTTGTTACATAACAGTTGAAGGTTAATATTTGGTTCCATGCTTGATGCTGCAATAAGGAGAGTATCGTGCAAATATGCATCTGAAATTCTTTTCACAACTGCCAGATAACGCCTATGCTTCAATCTCCAAATGTCCACTACAATTTGCAAATTTCGTAGCACTGATGCAAGATAATGTAGAGTCGACAGAAGTTTAGGCGCCCGGGCTACGCACTTGCTTGTACTAAAAACACTTAAAAAAGCGTTTTTATATGACTGTAGTTGACATTTCACGAATTCTGTTTGATAGGGTTGAAAACAAATACCAACCATCAAGTGATTCTAAGACAAACTTCTATGTCCTTAGAAAACAGGATTGCAAAATTTATAGACTACGACAGCGTGGTCCTACTACTTTTGACCTACAGGCAATTTTACAAAAACGTAACGACTCTCGGGTCACTTCCAATAAAATGATGTTTACACGATACACAACATTTGAACCTAAAAAAGGGAAGATAAGCGAGTGCGTAATTAAAAATATTACACAATTGCAATTTATTACAAATCTCTATCAGCGGGTTGCCTGTGGTCAAGGCTTCTCCGACACTCGTTACTTCATCCATACCAATGTTAGTGTTAGCAAGTCGGAAACTACCGTCCAGTGTTTCGTCTACCATTCGATTTCTGTTATTACATTTGTCATACTTCATCGTAGAAAATGTACTCTCACACACGTATGTGTTTCAAAATATCAAATGTATTTCTGATGCGAAATCCTTCAGTTTGGGAAATCTGTCTTTGCTTACTGATTTCCAACGGATCTCTGCGTCTGCAAAATCATTAGTATTGTACATTATCATTAAAAGATATTATGCTTGTCCTAATTAAAATGAACTATTGAAGGGGTGGGCAGTTAATTTCACCCGTGACCACTTTGAGAAGGCCATGTTTAGCGGATAAATAGTCAGGTTTATTTGGCGGTACTGAGTTCATTGCGCCAGATCTACTCTTCACAACAACGAACGCCGGGCACCGAAAAAACACAGACTATATCCAGACAGGTGCCCCAGCGGAAGGTGAGCGGCGTGTTGTACTTCCTATGTTGATCGTAAAATAATTAAATAGAACAAAACGGTGTACAGAAAAGGTATTATTTATTGTTCTTGTGCAAATGCTCTTTATCCAGCGCATCCAGCACAAGAAATTCAGTGATATAAATGTAATCCCACACGCTTTTTAACAAATTTCAGATTTGAAGATTTTCCTGAATGCTCCCACGGGCAACTGAAAACGCTGTGGCGGGCCACACGCGGCACGCGGGCCTGTAGTTGGACCACACTGGACTACGATAAACTGTGAAAAGTTTAAGCTGTAAAATTAAAAAAAAAAACTTTTTTGAAGTTACGAAGGCAAAGAATGGACCAACTCTACGTTCAGCACAGTTCATTTTAGAACGGTTTGGAACAAAAATATAAGCTTTCCAAAGGAAGGAATTTGATCATCACCCTGAAAAAGCATCTGTTGAATCCAAGCGGTGTCGAATGAAAAATCAAATAAATCGTCTTTCACATTTTATCCGAAAGAATCTGAGTCTTACTTTTTGTGTTTCCTTGCAATCGTGATGTATTTCTACATTTTCAATAAAATTTTTATAGAATGGGAATCTTTCGAAAAATTCTTACATTCTTTCTTAGGTTGTTAAGCACTTACCAAGACTGTCTCACCGATAGCGTCTAATAAAACAAGGACAAGCTTTGCATCGATTGACGTTTTCTTCGTTGTACATAATACCTTTTCAATCCGGAGAAATTTTGCATACCGACAAGGCAATATTGTAAATTTTCAGATAGGCCTAAACCACTTTTACGTTTCGAAACGTAAAACCCAGTTAGGGTGTTGCGAAGGGTGTTGAAAATGTTGAAAAATTTTGGGATGGCCTGAGAAGTCACCACGTACAAATATATTTTTGCTCTTTCGTGGCAGGTGTGTGTGTACGCTTATTAAAGCTCCAGAAAACTAAGCCAAACGCTATGCCGTTGTTGGTGATAGCTTTAAATCTTAAGTGGTGTTTAATCTAGAATGGAAGAGTAAATAAGTCGCATAGCTCTTTAATCCTTTATATTCGCAGGCAGGCATTGGTCAGCCTTTGAGTGATCATGCACTTGGAACGTGTCCTGTGATTGGCAAAGTTGGTTACTAGCAGAACTCCAAAGGCATATTTTTCTTCTTAGGCTCTGTTTAAGCATTCCAGAAAGATTTCAGTACTTTTGTAACTTTTCTGGGCTGTTGAAGATGACTGTGTATTGGAATGAAAAAGCTCTTCTCTGGATCATTATTGTTGCTTTGTTGGATTTAAGGTTTTGTCAAGGTAAAGGTAAAAAGAAAAAACGCAGCCAGAGTCAATGTATTTAAAAGTTGTCAACTCTTTACTTAGGCTTAAATCACCCTGGAATTTAAATTCGCCAGGTTTTAAAAGCACTTGGCCGATTAGCTCTAACAACGTTTATAGCAAAAACTGGCCCGCAAAATAATAGCTTAATATTTTACCACATGATGGCTGTTAAATTTCAAGAGTCTTGTAATACTGTGCTTAGTTGTAACAGGGTGTATTTGAGTATAGCTATGTCAAATGTCAAAAAAATCAAAATCGGACTAAGGTTTTGTGCAATAAAATTTGAGATATGAACATCAGCACATGCCCAGGTGCACCACTTTGCAAGTTTTTCTTTTATTTGCAAGTTTTTGCTTTGACCCTAATTAAAAAAAATGTTCATGTTATGTCCAACCAAGAGGCATGATGAGAAAAAGTTTGGTATTCGAATTACGGGTATGCAAAGGTTTGCAATAAAAATAAATACCTTTTAAGAAACTTTATTTGAAGGCCAATGTTTTCATAAAAAACACCTGTGTTGAGAAAAAATTATTTTGTACTTGAGGAAAGAAGTTCCCACGTAAATAGTTCAACAAACAAAGCAAAATGTCTTACCAATCGATTTTATTTCAATGAACGTCTCTAAGCTTCAGGAATAAAAATATTTTTTTGAAAAAGTACGACATGTCTTTTATTGTCTCTACTTATTACGAACTTTTGCATGCTTGCGTTTTATTCAGTTGCTATGTACGTAAGATATTTTCGATTTCAGATGTTTCTGCAATGTCGTGCAAAAATTGCGATGGTTCTGTTTTGAGCAGTCAGTTTCCTTATAATAATGACTGCTTTGACAACCCAGAGTTGGTGGACTCTTGCATTTATGGTGATTACTGCAGCACCCAATTAATTTCTAAAGACGGTAAGATGTATAAATTTGTTTGCTTTGCTCAGAAGAATAATAGTTATACGGAAACCTTATTCTAGTTGTGTAAATATCACAATAATGTGTATAAATTTTCAAGAGATTATAAACAAAATTCTCCAGGCGCAGAAAATTTAGGACACTGAGTTTCAACTTGTGGAAATCCGGGTTTGAACATTTCAAATTTCAACCAGCAACACTCACCATTAGTCAGCAGACGTATTGCTGTGCAGTGGTTTAAAGGCTGCATTAACGCTCATTTTCCACAACCTCTTTAACAAATGAACATACCTGATGTACAATCAAAGATAGAAAGTGTCGTTGCTTAGAGAGAAACTGCGAAAAACATTTTGAAAAACTTTGGAGCATAAAATTGGTATAGCCTTTACTGTTTCATCAACATTAAAAATCCTTCAAAAAAGCTAGACATGTTTTATTTTGAGACGTTTCGGAATATTCTTGATCCAACTTCACTCAAAAAATAAAGCAATACTTGGCAATGCTATCAATTCAAAACCAAAATACTCTGTGACGCAAGAAATAACAGTGTGACGCAAAAGACGTCAAAAGCAAAACCAAGACCACCAACCCTGTCAAATTCGCTAAAAGTAAAAGCAGGACCAACAGCTGTGCAGAAAGTGCTAAAATAAAACCTACGTAAGATCGCAATATACGAAAACAAGCCAAGATCAGCAGCAAGAGACCTTTCACAGAGCACTGCAAGCGAAGGGTGCAAAAATGTTAACAATTACCAGTACTACAACCAGCACGATATGTCTACGTCAGTACCAACAGCAATGCACGAAACATGTACAGTATCGACATAAGAATTGAGCATCAGCCAATTATTTGACATAACAATCTACGTATTGAAGAGGTATAAAGGGGTGGAAAATTGTCTACATTAAATCTCCGGTTGCTGTTCTTGTATCAGAAGTGTCTCTTTAATTAATAAATTCGCAGTAGTTGAAAGCAGTGGCGTACGCAGAAAATTTTCATGGGGGAGGGTTTCATTCAGTGGCATAGGGTAGTCATTTGTATTTGGTGTGCGCTCATTGTGACGTCACAATTTGACGTCATAGTCCTGTTTCCAAACCAACGTTTTGGCGAAGTTTGTTAGCATAATATGCACATTTTTCTATACATCCACTCTCCTTATTTTATGTGTCATTGCGCTGAATATAAACTATTAGCGCTCCAAGTTACGCTATCGGAGGAAAATACACGCAACGCTTAACGCTACGATACAGCAGTTCGTAACTGCAAAAATATCAGGCTGCGCGTTAAAACAGGAGAGTACAACACACTCATCAATTCGTCAGGGCAAGTTACAACGGAAAAATGAGGCTCCGCTAATGTCTTGTCGAATACGACCAGTCGAGCGTAGAGTAAGTGCGGGAGGACTCGCTGGCGCACTCCCCGGTATGAAAAATCGTATCTTGCTAAGCTACACAAGAATTGAGAACGCGCATAAAGTACGCAAGAAAATTTCGATTTTGTTGTTATTTATAGATATCCAGCAAACTTTCAGTTTTCCTTTTTTCCTGCTGAGACACAATAAATGCCTGAATGCTTCTATGTTAACAACTGCTGTTTTTGAGCTAGTGCAACAGTTCTATCATGCTGCAGAAATTGGTAGGCCTAATGCCTCCAATGCGGCAGAGGTGTACAGGATCCGGATTTCAGTACTCGAATCCGGCAGGATTCAGCACATTTTGAACAAACCGGATCGGATCAGGACTACGGTTTTATTCAAGTTTCCGGATCAGGATTTTCAAATTTCATTTTTGAATTTAACGCCAACACAATCATAAAAAGAAATTTTTGCAAAGGATGTCATGAAGTTCACATCAATTGCAAATGTGTGAACGAGGTGCTGTTACACCCGACGTGTCATGCACTGCAGAGCACCAGTCCACCACCATTGCATGCCATCAGTCCACTATCAGGCTCAATACAACGTGATGTCAGATTACCTTTGTAAATTGTGAGTTGTCGAGGTTAGAGATGTGGTGTTGCTGTGCCTATTTTGCTGTAATATCTATTT
>JGI24158J21664_10009530_pt1 | contig 12964 bp, 6 predicted proteins | sample Ectturendosymbi3_FD_21664 | JGI IMG/M metagenome (IMG submission 21664) | reverse complement strand
GGCCCCGGGCATCCAAGGCAGGGGGGCATTCAAAAAGTGAAATTACAAAAATTTAAATGCTGTAACCAGATGATTTTTCCTATTGTAAGTCTACTAATACATGCTGAATGGATTTAATTTTTCGACATTAGTTTCGTTGTCAACACTAATTTTAACATATTCAAATGCCAGTAATCCTCAGCTTCTTCAATACCAGGGACCTACCTATACTCTAGGAGTGCGGCGCACACCTAATCAAGCTGATAGTGACGTGACTTATTCCTGATCGTGCGATCAAGGGAAAATCACAAAAAAGAATTGAAAGATAATCAGGGTCGAGAAAAATCCGCATTAAAAAAAAACAACCCTGAAAAGAAACAAGTTTTTGTTCTTTTAAAAAAAAACACAAAAACCCCATTTTGAATTGTTTTATTGCATTATGCAGCATCACCATTTGCAGAATTACACAATATTAACTTGTTATACCTATTATAGCATTCAAATTTGAGGGTAAAGAAATGTGCCCCATCATTTTTTCGCAAAGTGTTGTTGGTCAATTCACTCCAAAGTGGTAAGGCTTGGCAAGAATGCGCACAGCAAACAGAGAAAAGCCACTCCCACACAAACTCTGTAGTTTCACATCAAGTTTATGTACATGCCCTGCTATTTCGGCATCTGTATATAGTGTATTTTTTCAATATATGGTTTGCTATGGTCCATCATCAGAAACAGCTTGGTTGCTGAGAAGGCAGAAAAATTGGTTAAAATCTTAGCGATTTTACAGAGCTGAAGAAGATAGCCAGTAGAATTTACTCAAAATATTCGAATTATTCTTCTCTTTTTTCAACTCGATCAAATTTCGTTGCTGTTCCTTTTGTTTCATTGAAAAACAATTTGCAGTTAATTGTACAAGTGTGCTGCTTATTTTACTTTTTACTTCATAGTACATTCTTCAAAGGTAATGTTAAGAGCGGGGTTTTTGATGGGTTTTATTGTTTTTTTTAAGTAAGTGGGCGTTTGAAAAAACGTGTGATTTTTTTTGGTTGGGTCCAATTACATCAACACTGAAGATAATTATGGATGTTTAACTGACATTCTGAGCCAAATTTCAAAACATTCATTTCAACGTGCTTGATTTAGCTGCTTTTATGATGCATGGCTAGTTTTCCGTTTCGTTTTTTGTGCTAATCCAGTCCCACACCTGTGCTTGCAATATGTTCGAACTTCATTAAATTGGCAGTTCAGGCGGATTGATCATAATGGCTCACACAAGCCCGAATATGTTCTTTCTCCTTAGTAATTGTGCATATAACAGCCACATAATATAAAACGAAAATTTTCTTGCGTACTCTATACGCATTCTAAATTCTTGTATATAGTTTACAAGTTTTAGACTGTCAACCCTGGGTTTCCGCCATCCCAGCCGCATACCTTCTGATCGCCAGCTATTCGACGAGAGATTCGCGCAGCTTTGTATTTTTGCAGTTGTGAACTACGCTGACGTAGCACTGAGTGTGTTCTACTACTACTCTGTTTCAACTCGTTGCCGGATATTTTTGCAGTTGTGAACTTCTCTGTCTTAGGATACCGCTGATAATTTATGTTCATTACAGTGACACATTGTAGCCTACAACAACGAGTAAAGAGAATGCGTGTAGCACAGGGACGCCGGAGAATGGAGGCATGGCGGAGGCATTTCCCCCACTGTCCTTTCAAAAGAAGGGCCAAGGGGGCGGAGGTGCCTTTTCATCCTTGGTGTAGGAGCAGGCTTTGGGGGTGTGAAGGATTTTTTCCCGAATTTTCCCAAACATGCCCGAAAAGGTTTTTGTGCAACTTTTGTCTACAAATTTTCTCCCACAAAGATTATTAAGAACTCTTTTGGGTGTGACCTCCAAAAATGGTCTTCATGTGTTTTTCTGCAAACCTTGGGCGCCAATTTTTGAAGTCAAGCAACTTTGGGCGCCATTTTTACCTGGATTTTCAGGTCTTTTGCCCATATTTTCAGCAAACCAAAACTTTTGGGGGTGCGCTTGCACCCACTGCACCCCCACCTCCAACACAACTGCTTTTCATAACAGTATCATAGGTAATTTTGTAGTTTATCAAGATCGACTTGAAACAAATTTATTGCAGCTATTCGGACACCCCAAGAAATTCAGAATGATTTTCTATAATTTATGTTATTATTCTTGAGGTCAACATTGTTGATGAACAGAAACAAACATAATTGGTAACGATTTTTTTGTTTTTTATAAGTTTCCATTGCCCTCAACTGTTTTACCGCCCTCCCCGCCCAACCGCTGCTCCGGCGTCCCTGAATATGCATGTTGTGTCAACAACCTTCGCCAAAACGTTGTTTGCAAACGTGAATACGACGTTATAATGTGACGTCACAAACAGCGTATATCTAGTAACAATGACCACCGTCCACCATACGCCACCGTTCAATACTAAAATTTGGTAGGGGGCGTCCAATTAAGTAGTCGCCCCGGGCATCCCCAGACTTCTGCACGCCACTGCTTGCTGCTGTCTTCCCAAACAAACACATTGTAGTTGTTTGTTTAATACAGGGTCTCCAAACTTTTTTATCTGGGGACCACATAAGATACTACACAACAGTTCGAGGGCAGGACATCTTACGTAATTTGATTGTTTCGGGATATATTGTATTTCACCGAATCAACAAGTTTTTCGTAAATATAGTATATTTTTCATTAGTGACAAAATGTTTTCGCGGGTCGGATGAAACGACTTCGCGAGCCGGATTTGGCTCGTTGGCTGTAGTGTGGAGACCCTGTGGTTTAGTGCATTGAAGTGTAGTGTAAAATCTTTAAAAAACATGAGAGGTTGGCAAGCCAGGCTATATCAGCAACCTGTGGACGTTCCTGCCTTTTTCATTCATAAACAACCTAATTTCATCTAAGTAGGCTACAAATCTCTCCAGGACTCGTCCTCTGCTCAGACACCGAACATTATTGTACATTCGTAAACATTTAAACTGTGTCTGAGCCCTCAAGAAGTGTTTGAAAGTGTCGAAAGTTAAGAGCACGAGGCAGGGTTGCCGGATCTACTTTTTGCCAAGGGGCCAAATCTAGTCTAGAAAGAGTCAAAAAAGAGTCAAATTCTAAGACAAGGGGACAAAAAAAGGGCCAACCATTTTTTCCAAATTTATCAGCAGTTGCAAAGTTATATGAACCCATACTTAACAACTTATTAAATGGCAATGTTCCTCAATCACAATTGTAGCGCAATAGCAAAACAACTACGTGATGAAAGATCGTAAGAGAACAACTTAATTTCCATGTGTAGCCATAAACTGAGATAAATATACCACCCTTCGATAAGACTTATGCAACAACAATCTGAACAAAACCAACAAAGGCGTGCACCACCTGAAAAACAGTAAGTTAGGTAACGTAATAGTTCTCACTGCTACGTCTACAACTGCAGCAAGTTGACTAACAGGTATTCTGATGAACTTACTTTCACTTAACTCGGAAACCTAAGGATCCTAACAAAATTTGTAGGCCTAATCAAAAACCTTCAAAATTTAGAAATCTGGTGAAAATCTGCAATGAATTAGTCAAAAAAGTGAAAAAATATGGTTTCTCAGGCAGGACCCAGGGTGGCCAGAGCTAATTCTTGCAAGGGGCCAGCCTATCCTGGAAAAGGGCCAAAAAAGAGCCAAAAGGGCCAAACGAAAATTTTGGGGTCAGCAAGTGTTATTTGGGACAAATTTCTGAAATTTGTCCCAAAAAGGGCCAACCTGTCAGCCCTGGCACGAGGCATGATATAATTTTTGTAATTTTGTAACGTTTCAGAGGACACTGTCTGTGCACACTGCACAGTTAACAAATGTCAACACGCATTGATTTTATTTAATGGAAATCGATTTCGCCATACGGCATCTTGGCGATTGGACTGAAGATGCCGTTATGGCGAAATCGATTTCCATTAAATAACATCAATGCGTGCTGATTTTGTTACTTGTGCAGTGTGCACAGACAGTGCTTAAGTTGAAGATATGGGCAGACAAGAATCGCCGCAGTTACTAGAAAGGAAGACACAGGTTGATACTGATGCTCAAGAAACAAGTAGAGCTTCCAAGTTTCAGAGGACATTGTCAAATTTTTGCTGCTTTCTTTGGCACAAGAAGCTTTTAGATGTATAATGCAGCGGAACTAAATGACTTGATGTTACAAACAACTGCACGAAACAGTGTCTTTTCAGGTGGCTGTCTCAGTCTTGGGAGCAACCAGGCCTCGCGTACCTCTACCTATCCGGTAACGAACTCTGCACTGGAGCGACGGTGCGCGTGCCCACAGGGAGGGTTGTGCGTGCCACCTCTGGCACGTGTGCCATAGGTTCGCCATCACTGCTGTAGAGTGTAAGCGCACTTCCTGATGCGATGGCTACATGGCACTTGTCCTGGTTAGCTACAGTATTTGCGTGCTGCTGCTTTTACAAGTGCATAGGCCTATTACCGCCAATCTGGCAAAAGTTGAATGCAGGGGCGGATCCAGGGGGGGGGCGATTGGGGCGATCGCCCCCCTAAAACCTACGAAAGTAACTTTTTTCACCATGATTTTGTACAATTCGGAAAGACACTTCACTGCCAACTGAGACTTGACTGCCAAATTTTACTGAAATCGCCCCCCCTAAACTTACGGGCTGGATCTGCCCCTGGTTGAATGCAGTAGCGAGATACCATTGCACAAGTGGTACCGTCATCGTCTCTGCAGCTTTTAAAAAGAGAAAGGCCAACTATCAGACGGTTGAATTAACCCCACTGATATTTTTCCACGGTCGGCGAAGTCGTATAATGGATAAGTGCTCATTCCTCTTTATTGACTACATGCTTCCAAATGGAAAAGATAGAATGAACAGTAATGCTGCCGCGGGACATATTTTCGTTAATGATGCGAAGTTGCGAACATGGTGATCCAAGCTTAATTGGTTGAAAGACCTGGAATCTCCTGGCACTATGAAGGAAGCGGAAGGAACCAGGGTTAGGAACTTCGCCTTTTTGCGGCCAAATTGTGAAAATCTGGCCGGTTTCAGAAGTGGTTCGGCCGCGCATATTTTGTTTAGCCTTTTGGCCTTTTTTGAGTAGTTTTGAAAATTTGGCAAAACTTGGCATAATTTGCATGTGGTATCGTATTCCGGAATTTATACACTCAATATATCTCCGTGTGCACTCTCACAAGCACACTTCACATTCTGACAGTTGAAATTACCCAGGTTAACATCCCAAACCCGGAGAATGGAGGTAGTCAGCGACGCATAATGATTATTGTTATGTAATCAGTCGATCGAACTTCTAATCCGCAGTTTATTTCCTGAACGCACCACTAGCTGCAGCTTTCGTTAATTTGCTCTTCGCTGTGCAGCATGTAGTAGTAAGTTGATGGGTTGTTGGGCACGGCGAAATCAGTCGACTGGTTGGTCTCTAGTGTATTGATTTAGACCAGGTATTTGCTATGGCTTCGTGGAATTAGGTTAACGACACTTTTTTCTTTATAAAAATAAACATCACGTTTGGCCTTTTTAAGCAGGAAGTTTTGGCCGTTTATGACAGTTCGCCTGGCCATTGCGCTGATGAAGTATACACCAACCTGGAAGGAACTGTTCCTGATGTAGGTTAACAGAGAACGCTTTCACCTTGCCTTCACCTGGTTTGATTGCCGTGTTATACCGAGGCTTACGAAAAAAGTTGTGTGTATCGGTCATAATTTATAAAACCTGTCACAGATACAAGATTTTAGTTCTAGTAATCTTTTGAAATTATGATTGTTAGCATATGTTTTGCTATGCTTACGCAAAAAATGTCAAAACGAGGAACATTTGTTTTTAAGGAAGAAAAAAATTAATCTACGAATTCCAAAACCTTAAAAAACCAATATCGCTGAAGCCAAGCATCATATTGAGTGATTGCGCTTTGGTTTGCTTAGCGTATACTGCTCATATTTCATGAGCTTAATTGCTTCACGAGCAAAAGGAAATTACATTGGCTTGACTGCGCGCATCATTAAGCGACTGTTGTGGTCAGATGACGATGGAACTGGTAGCCTTCTGGTGTATACCTTTGATAAAATTATCTGTAGAAGCTAGTAGACTCCCCTAACAACGATTTGTCTGGGTGGTTTTGTTTGACTAGTGCGAGGAATGATTGGTTTCCCATTCAAGTATGCCAAAACAACTTTGGCTTTATGAATGTTCAGGGTTGTGCATGTGATGTGCTCTAGGAACTTTAATTTAATGCGCTAAGACTAAATAAAGACTTGACTGTTGTCCAACGCCTACGTGATCTCACTAACGAGTCAATGACCTTCTCAGCGCTTTATGGTACAAGTAATTGACCGTTCGTGCTAGATATTATTGCTTGTTGCTTTGGCATGCGAGGAATCGTATGTTACTGATTATGACAATAGCATTATTATTTCTAATCGTCCCTAAACAGTTACTTACAAAAGAGTTTTTGAAACTCAGATTAATCTATCTAAACATGTTTTATAGGAAGTGTGTTCACAGAGAAAAAGTGTTTGAAACTTGATTCAATATGTTTAAGTTAAAACGTTTTGAAAAGCTTCTGCCTTCGACAAGCAAAGTTCTCACATGCGCTAAAATGTGTTCATCTTATGACCATCAGGATAAAGCACATCTGGACCAAGGTTGAATGGCGATTAGCTCAGTGAGAGTGTCCGCCTCTCAATTGGAAGCCCTTGCAGTTCGATCCACGGCCACTGAGTGAATCGCCGCAGCGCTCCTTGGGCAAGAGCGTTCACCTCAACCGCCCCCGACAAAAAGCATTAATCAGGCTTCGGTCTGCCGCCAATTGTCGTTAAATATATCTTCGCATTGCATGCGATCATTATAAAAAGGTCGAATAGTTTCAGAGGTCGGTAAGACAATAGTCATAATTTTACCGAGAGCAAAACAAACAGCTGATAGCTTCCACAACTTCGACAACGATAACAATCAGTAAATTCAATATCGTGAAGATATTAGTTACTAGTGATAACATTTACGTTTGAAATGCAAAATTCTCTTTTATTAAAACCCGAAAGGACCAAGTTCTTACCAAAAATGATGTATAGTACAACAGCTTTCCATTATTGAGAAACGGCTGCTCCTGTTTCTCTTCCGTATCAACAACATCAGAGACGTAGCAACTGTGAGACCATCTGATCGAAGCAATCATCTGATCGGATTATCAGAGATGCAAATGACATAAATTGTGCAACTGTTCGGCAAAATAGATCCAGAACTGTGTTGCTCTGAAGGTCAGATGAGTTGAGGACCATATCCAGTAGTTGGCTCATATCACTTGGGTGTATTAAAATTTGTGGAACTCAAAAAACTGCCCATTCTTATGGAATGAAAGGTTTGATGAAGTAAGCTGAAAATCAGCGCTATATTCAACCAGTAGGCCGCGACGTTATTTTAGGTGGGCCGCGAAGCAAGTCTAAACCTTACACTACGAAAAGGGTGTACTTTAATTAAGGTTGCCATACGTCCGGAATTTCCCAGACNTGTCCAGTGTTNCGATGTTAAAATTTGTGTCAGGAAATAATTTGAAAAATGCGCTAATAACCGGAATTTTGACAATTAGCAAATTACATTTAACTTGAAACAATGTGCATGTGTTGTGAATATGAGAACTTCAACTCTTATTTCTTTGGCTCCTTCCAGGCTCTTCAATAATTTTGCCTGAACGGTGATAGTGATGCTGTTTTGCGGTGGATCGGTAATTGTAAGAACATTCTCAAAAATATCGTATAGCGCTTGTTTGTTGTCGCAAAAAGCAGCCATTGAGAGTGTCAAGAATTCTGTCACTTCAGGTATGGTGACCCTAACTTTAATCAAACCAGTGTTGAGTATTATTGAGTGGCATTTAAACTTGAACAACAGGCTGTTACTTTCTCTGTGCGATCCGAAAAGAAGATGTTTCCAACCTTTAAACTTATTTATCGTTCATTAAATTGCGCATCAATCGAGTGGTTATCTTGTAGACCCTCTACAATGTAAAGGGCATCCAAAATTTTTGTCCGCGCAAAAGTGGGCCGCGAGTTGAAACAGGTTTAGAAGCACTGCAGTAATAAACACATCTGTGAATTTCAGAAGCAGATGCTGTGAGGTTTGGAGTGGTCGTGTTTTCTTTTCGCGGCTTGAACAATCGATAAATATCATGAGAATGAACATACAAACTGCATCTGGTTGGACAGAAGCAGGTAAAGGTGGAATACAAGGTTAAGAATTTATTCTACCCCCAGCAAAAAAAGTACAAAACTTGCCACTCACATTTCACATATATTTTCTGGTACGAAAGATGAAACAATTCTGCCCTGACTTTTCTAGTTTATGCCAGAGTCTAAGATGTAGTCCGGCANTGAGCTCAGAAAGACNGCAAATCATTATAGGTTAAGGTCAGCAGCTACTGTAGTCATTTGGTTTCAGCGTGTAAAACGGTCCTTTTTATTCTTAGGCTTGGCAACAAGTTCAATTTTATTTTTCGTGTCCTCTATGACCTTGACAACAGCTCTGCAGTTGTGGCTTCTGCCCATTAGTTGCAATGAAAATATCTGAGATCATAAAATCGATTTTTTTGGATAAGGTCCTTCATAAGCTGTTTGGTAACGTGTCCATGCAGATGCTCCGTTGCAGGTAGCCTGAGAGTCTACAATCATTTTCGCTTTTAGGTCTAAGAAAACTTTCATTCTACTGAGAATGTACTCGCTTTTTTGTAGAGTTTCAGTTCAGAGGCGAAATTTCATGCAATTCAGAGATTTTTGCAACGGTTTACCAACGTTTTGCTTTTTGCCTGTGACGGTTGTACGAACGTCTTAAATTACTGTTACAAATAAAATTCCATTAAAGGTTGCACACATTCTCCATGAGCTTGTTAGAAAACAGGTACATGGTATTTGTTTTGTTATTGGGGTTTAGAAATACAAATTAGCGCGTAAGAAAAGCAAAAGCTTGGTGAGTAAACGCACTAAGTTATGCAAAAGTGTTTACGCCGATTTTAAGGCCATTCCGTACATAAAACCAAACAATCACCAATATAAATAAATAAATAAATACCACTACAGCTATGCCTTTCCAAGTCCCCGTCGGGAGTTGCGTGGTTGGCAGCATCTTAATTTTTGTTCTGTAATAAAGGCTTTCCTGCTCGTATTAGGAAGCTTGAGATTTAAGAATTGTGCCAGATCAGAATTGTAAGCGAAGTGCGAGAGATGGAGCAAGCGGTGGTTAAGTACGTTTATGGAGCGGCTATGGCTTTTCTTGGTAAGTCCTAATACACGATTGAAAGCTCGTGAAACACGATATGTATCTTTTAAAGTAAAGTCAAAACATTGCTGCAAACACAGTTTGTAATAGCGAGTTGATTTTCTGTTTGGCTGTATCAAGTCTTAAAATATAAAAATTCATGGGTGTCGACATTCAGCAATGCTTCAAATACTGTATGTGTTCTCCAACCTCTTGCAACAGCATTGTTCGATTCATTTCAAGCCGTGTTACTTGCGATCGATCTCTATTAAATGATCGTGCAATGTGGCAATACCTTATTAGGCAGTTTCTGTATACAGCGGCGCTGAAGAAAAATTATTTTTGCGTCTTGATGGAGTGTGCTTTTTACTTTTTTTGAAAAAATTAAGGAGCCTTCACACAACCTGTAAGCCAGAGGTCTTAAACTCAAATTGCTCTGTGGGCCAAATGAGAACTTATAAAGTAACCCTAGGGCCGCATTATGACGCTAACGCAATAATGGCAATAGCTAAACCTTACTAGAAACAGCTTTTGCATCTAATTTTTTGCGAAAGGCATCGTGGGTTATAGGCAAATTATTTCTAGCCGCCACTACGTTCCTTTAAAACAGTGGTTCTCAAACTTTTCTGCACGTTGACCCCCAATTAAAGTATGCAATTTTCTATAGACCCCGTCGCCTAGCCCAACAGTTACTAAGACAGGGAAAGTATGTGTCAAACTGCTGTACAGTACTACCAGTCTAACAACTGGCGAACTGCGACACATGCGCTACAATATTTTGTGACGTAACAAACAGAACAGTTTTCATAATGTCATCACAATGGATGATTTCATAAAAAACTATTCGAATCGAATGTACTTTTAAAGTACTGTAGCTGAGATTTGATCAGCCCTCTTAATTTTGTTTGATTTGTTGGAAAACGCCGTTTGCATTCTTTGCCCGATTAACAATAAGTTGAATTGGAGGCTTCATTGCACCAGTAGACCCCAGCAGTTATTCATTGACCCCCTGGCCATTCAGTGACCCCCATTCGATCCCCTTTCTATTTATCGACCCCTTGGATGGTCCAGTTGACCCTTGGGGGTCGATATCGACCACTTTGAGAACCGCTGCTTTGAAAGGAACATGTTCATTCGCTAGCCGACTACTTTTATACACCGGTGAATAAACTAAAATGAATAAAATAAACATCGGTGAATGAACCAAACGTAAATGTTAAATATTTGAAAATTCCCAAAAAGCATTGCGGCTCCTGCGTTAAGCTAACACTGCGCATAACGTGTGCTAGATATCAAACAACTAGAATTAGAAAAATATCAAAAAGTTCATATTGCACTATATTACCATAATCATTTAGCAGATCATTTGGTGTTTCTGAAATTTATGTTTGCTGTCAAACTTCTGCGCTTGTTTAATTCATGCTATTTTGTGCAGGGACAGTGTGCTGTGTGGGTTACTTGATTCTTGGATGTCTGCTACGACGTCGACCTGACTTAAAAGATAAGAATCGCTTCCTCATTTCCCTGGCTTTTTCAGACTTGCTCATAGTTTGCCACACCTTTAGTTCTGCGTTTGCAGCATTTTATGGAAAATGGCCGTTTGGAGATTCCGGGTGTAAGGTAAGAAATTTAAACAAAGCGATTGGGAAACTTTTGTCTGGAGTTCATTTGAAGTGGGAAGCTTAGGAATTTTTGGAAAACGCTTCTGTTACTGGGGAAAATGTACGATGAATGATAACTGTCACAAACATATTGACATTTGGCTAGTAGGCTATTTGAATCAAACTAACACTTCTTGTTGAGTTAGATGCCGAAAACTGGTCTAACAAATACTTTGTTTCAAGCAACATTTCGCAGTGTCGTGTAACGAACTGGGAAGCAGAAACGCCTATTTGGTGGTTCTGAAACTTGCCAGAGATCTTTGTTGAACAAAATAGAAACGATGCACATTTGCACCAAGTGCAAGGTATTCTTGAATTCAACAAGATTCATTTTTAAGAAAACGGTGTTTATTACCTGGAGTTGCTTACAATGACCCGTCACGTTGTGAATCTAGTTGTTTGCGAGGTATGAACCGGTGGCGGCCTTTGATCGAAGGCGAATTTTTGAAAATAAGGTTTTTACCCTTTAGTGAACAGTATCATCTGCTGGTGTTGCTCCGTTTTTCCTGCTGATACCACGTGAGAGCTTCCTTGGATTCGTGAAAGAGCAGAACAATCTATAAATTGATTACACCTGAAAGGATTCGTCGACAGCGTGCCAGCTGTTTATGGAATTCATTCCAAACTTCATTTTAGAAAACCCTCTCCACCCGCACGTCTTTTTGTGTGCTAGGTTTCGGTGGGATTCGCTGACATGTGCTTGTGATAGTTAATTTTGAACATGGTTTTAGGACCTACGAAATTTACCACTGACTGACAAAGAAGTAACGCTGAAAGCAAGTAATTTCTAATGAAACAACTGTCTTTTCTCACTCGTAAGCCTGTGCTTGAAATTTTCAGAGCTTCAGATGCGTAAAATACGTGAATCGATATCCTAGTAAAACAATTTGCATTTGCTAATTGATTCGATTGCGTTACCGCTGTGGAGACTGATTGTTTTAATTCCGATTTGTCCAAGTCCGAATCATGGCAAGTTATGAAAACAGAGCACGGCAGGCAGGCAGGTTCCTCGACAGCTCACTGCAAACGTAGTCTTCAATTCTCGTAGGTGTGAAGAAGTACAATTTGTAACAAATGATACGAAATCTCCAAATGATACTAAATCAGAGATTTCGTATCAATAGGAACTCACAGATGTGTTGTGAAACTCGTTATCTGTAAGCCATGCGCCGGTGTTTGTCGTTTGAATGAAAAAGTTCAAAAAGCTTCAGGGCACTTTGCAAATTTTAAATAGTTTTTGCGAGTTTCTTGACGAGCTTTTTCCGACTTCTGCCGAATTGACCTGCTGGAAGGCTATTTACCACTGTTCCCTTCTTCGACTATCGTTACTAATGTGGGTACTAATCTCAACAAAAGCTAGGCTATATTGGTATCATATTCAGCCAAAGAACAAAAAATCTTATGTTTAGGCGAAATGACTGTTAATCTACCAATGATACTTTTGACGTTGTCCAGAACTAACGTATGGGCGGAGGCGTATAGCAAATATTTTTGGGTCACGAAGCCCTATAACAGGGCTACTCAAATGGCGGACCGCGGTCCGAATCCGGACCTAGGGATGGCGACGGCCGGACCTCGTCAGCCTCTCAAAGGTGTATTCTATACCCAGAAGTTTTAATTCCAAAATTTTCCGCTTTTGGCCGTACTTCTAAACCATTTATTCCTCGCCAACTGTGTGATTGTCGAGCTATTGTTCAGCTAAATTACAATGCACACCTGAGTTGGGTAAGCTACGCTTTTTTGGTTCAAAGTAATTGTTTCGTCATAATTGTTCAACTATAACTCGTCACTACAATGCCATCCTGGTGAAAATAGTGGATTCAAGGCTAAAATATAGCAATGAAACGTTTTATTTCCGAAAACAATACAATTATACAAATTTATTTGTGCACAGTTATGAAAGATGCTTGATTAAGGGAAGAGTTTTGCAGAGATTTTGGTCCTTTCGGAAATAATTTTTATTTTTTTGCGGGAAGTCAACAAAATGTGAAGAAAAGCTAAGGCATTTTCAGCTTTTTTAGGAAATGATAAAGAAAGGGAAACTGTTTAATTTT
>JGI24158J21664_10009529_pt1 | contig 12965 bp, 6 predicted proteins | sample Ectturendosymbi3_FD_21664 | JGI IMG/M metagenome (IMG submission 21664) | reverse complement strand
TATAGCAAATACTTCAATCTCTAAAAATCATCATTTGGTATAAAAAGTTATCATTTGGTATAAGTAGGCCTATTTGCTCTTATTTGATAGAATCTTTTCAGAACTTTTTGGAAGAAATTTTAACCCACAATTTTTTTCGGTATAGAAGTTGGTTTGAAGCTTTTCTATATTTGCTCATTGGAGGTGGTGGTGGGGTCGCTTTGAAAGGACGGTACTTACACATTACAGTTGCTGTTGGGGACCCCTTTGACAGCATAGTAGGGGGCCCTTTGAAAGCAAGGTACTTACACATTACAATTGCTGTTGGTGGCCCTTTGGAAAGTAAGGTACATACGTACTACCATTGCTGTTGGGGCCTCTTTGGAAACATGGAATTTTACATTATAATTTCTGTCGGGGGCCCCTTTGAAAGCAAGGTGCTTGCATATTACAGTTGCTGCTGGGGGCCCCTTTGCCAGCAGAGTACTTACACATTACAGCTTCTTTCAGGCTCCTTTAATGAAGTTTAAAAGCAGAGTAGGCCTATTTACACATTTCAGTGAAAGCAGATTACCTTCAAATTGCAGTTGCTGTTGGGGGCCTCTTTGAAAGCAAAGAACCTGCACATTACAGTTTCTGCATGGGACCCTTTTGAAAGCAGAGCACTTACACATTTAGTTTCTTTTAGGGGCCCCTTCAATGAAGTTTAAAAACCGAATGTTTACACATTTCAGTGGCTGTTGGGGGCCCCTTTGAAAGCAAATTACCTTCAAATTGCAGTTGCTGTTGGGGCCCCTTTGAAGGCAAAGTACCTGCACATTACAGTTTCTGTACGGGGCCCCTTTGAAAACAGAGTACTTACTTATGATCTGCTTTGTAGTACATTATATGAGTGAATAATAAAATTTTCATCAAAAATAAGGAAAATTTACGCGTTTAACACTTCAAGAGGGTCCCCAAAAAGGAGGGCCCGAGGCAAGCGCCTCGCTCGCCTCCCCTTAAACAAACCACTGGGTATATTATTGTGCAAACGGCTTTGCCGCTTCTCATAATTGTCCTCGTCCGTGATTGCGTTGATCCGTATTCTTGTTGTGTTCGCGACAGCCGTGCCTTGATGATGCGTGTCGTTCCGTGTTTGAACCTCATGCCGGTTGCTTGTCTCATGCAAGTTGATGCAGTGTGTTTTATTGCGTTAGCCTGACTCAGGAATTAGTTGATTAAAGCCAAGTAAACCAAGAAGTCTGATTTTAGTGCGTAACGAATATATAACAATTTCTGTTAATGAGTTCAAACTTCACCGTCTGGTGGAGTGGTACCTCAGACCTACAGTTGACATCAGAAACATATATTGAGAAAGAAACGTGGTTTGGTGTACTTCCTTTAGATTTACAGGATCATGATGTAAATCTGTTACGAAACAAGTATGACTTCAGTTCAAGTAGTTTCAAGAAGGGAAAGGACCACCGTGGCTCCCCGTACAATGTTTGCCTGTGGGAAGTAAATTAGTTTGAAATTGCTATAAAATAGTTTTATGACATTTGCGAAGTTTGCATGCAGGCACATTGAATGAAAATAGTAAGTCAGTTAACATGAAGTCTCTTTCTCATCGTAAATGAAATCTACAGAGGTAAAATTCTGGAGCTGCCTTTGTTCCAAGGTGCGCGGTAACTAAAAACAGAGTTCAAAGAAATACCGCTCACGAGCTATAAAACTATCAATTTAATACTTAATTTCCACCTTGCATAAAACTAACGTCACACCCCAGAAACTTACCGATGATTTGGAATACTAATATCGAACTCCCCAGAGGCAAGCAGCTGTTCGATCTTGGGTCGGTTGGAGAAATGCAACGAAAGGTCTGTAGAAAGTATTGCATGATGAAGTAAATTCAATGCTTTTTCCTTTTCTTGAGGTTTTAAATGCCCGAATATGTCATGTTGATTTCTGCTTAAAATATCCAAACTGACATGGTAATGATGTTGTTCCATGGTTGACGAAGGATATAACATCGCCAATGGATGATGAACCTTTTGAAGAAAATGATTTCCCAATCCCCTGTGATCCAGGTCGTGGCACGCACATGCCACCAGTAAGGCGAGGCGTTCAACCGGATCAAACAACGTCATATTATTGTGAAGTATGCTGTACATAGCATGAGTGACAGTCATACCATGGTTCCAATTGTGGTAAAATATATCACGGTAATTATTACGAACGGTGCAGACAAATCTTGCTTGGATGTCTAGTGGTGGAAGAAACTGGCGGCAATCTTCATCAGGCAAAAGTTGCTTTAACATGTATATAAACATTTCCGGCAACTTTTCTTCACGTTCCACAAGGCTGAAGGAGCACCTATGGAAACAGGACAAAAAATCTGTCATAAAGGCTGTAACCACATGAGAGAGCATTGCCTTTTTCAAAAGATACATCCACACCACTTTTTTCACCGATGGCGATATTCGCTCGTATTAAGTAAAACCACATTTCCTATTGTGAAGGTCTTGGGGGAAGCAGTCCTACTTTTATAGACACACTTCACATTTCTTCAGCAATCTCTGTCATTTGAGGAGGCTACACATCAGTGCGAACAAGCCAGATCGCAGAATAAATCACGCCAAGTGATCCTTGGCGATTACCAGTTTTATTCGTCGTGAGCATGTTTTGCTCGATCCTTTCGCTACGTTCGCGGTGCAAGCAAAAGTGAAAAAAAAACTGGGGCTCGCAGTAAAAAAATATCTTTTAAAGATTTCTGATAAGTTTCCAAATTTTATATTTTTTGAGTTTATGTAGCCAGATTTTTGTGTCTTCGACAACATGCGTCAAGATTTCATATTACAGGAATGTTTGTGAGAACTGTAACATTTTCCGAATTATTCAAACTTCGCAAAAAAGAGTAGGGGTTGTTGTGTCAGAGATAGCCCTGTTGTTTCCACTGACATTTAAACCAATTAATGTAAGGCTGTGTTTATAAAAATGATCCACTTTTGAAAGAAATTCTGGGCCAGAAAAAAAAACTAAGGAAACAGAGGAACACCGCGGGTGTGGCAGAAAGGATCAAAAACATCGGCCTTGTCTCGTTAAGTAAAGGGATAGCAAAGAAACGCAGCCACTCCTTTTCAGTGTAAAGATTGCTGCATGTCTGCGCTGGCAATAGACTCAACGTAAGGACTGTCAACCCTTTAAGGCCGCACAGGGGTTGATTTAAGTGCCCGTTGCAACGCCTACCCGTGGTAACCCAGATATCGTAAGCCTTACTGCGCAAATGGAGCGTTTGTTTTTTCTCACGGTATAATTTGGACAGTTGCTAATGTGAAATGCGCAAAAACGATCAATACCATGGCGCATCGGTTGCCATACACGTGACCATGGACCGCTTTGGGGCTTGGGCAGGTTGACCTGTTCGAAAAATTCGCGATAGTATCCCACATCACCTATCAACCAAGTGAGGCCCCAATTTGCACCACTACGCATCTGGGGAGGGGAATGGGACAGCGGAGAGTGCTTTTATTCTGAGAGACTTGAAAGTCACGAGGAAACGGCAATATTGCCATAAACTGGTGATTGGCAACTGGAACATCAGTTTACTCACAGGAAAAGAGCATGAACTAGTTGAAGAAGCCAAAGATATTCTCTGGATGTAGTCGGCATCTCATCGACTAAGCGCCGGAAGATCTAGCACTGTGAAGTTGGGTGATGGGTGGAAACTCTTCTACTCCGGTGTTGAGCCAGAAAAGTTTGCCCAGGATGGAGTGCAGACTTGTAAGCCATCAGTGTTGATGACTTGGTCGCACTAAGAAGAAGGGTATGCATGCCGAGATTGAAGTTGTTATACCGCTGGCTGTGTCTGATACAGGTGTACGGCCCAAACTCAAATGCACTGTAGGCCTACCCAGAATTCGTGGAAATTAGTGATGTCCTGCCATGGGTTAATCCACGAACATTTTGAAAGATTTCAATGCATGTGCTGGGAACGATGCTAGGAAGTTGAAGGGCTTGTTTGTCAACATGGTGATGCTGATGTAAACGACAGCGGAAGACTCCTGCTTCACCTCTACTGTAACAGCACACTGTGCATCAACACTTTCTTCCGAGGCAGAGATTTGCACATGCCCACCTGGTGCAGAGATTCGTTGAGTCAGCAGTCACTCACTGATTTCTGCACAGTTTCAGCTGACTTGCTCCAATCAGTTCTGGACGTTCGTGTCAAAAGGGGTGAAAAACTGTCGACCGAGGAAAAGTTTACGAATGAGAGATTCAAGCTTTTCACTGTTACACGTTAGACTAGCAATCTGTTTATATCATGGGGCAGCAGCTCCGGCGGCCCCAAGAGGAAAATTTGGTGTGAAAATAAATGAATGAATATAGCCTTTAAAAACCAGTAACCCTGAAAATGTAATGCTTAGAACAACTAAGTTCTATTCGGAAGTTAATTACAATGAAAAGAGGGTTACCAATCATATAACATTCTGCTTCAACCCTTTTTTCAAGAAAACGGATGGTTGCAACAGTTGCATCTTATGTGTCGGTGTACGTGGTGCATTCTCAATCGAAAAAGTAATATCACAGAGCTGACAACGTGCCAAGCACGTGTTTGAGTACCAGTCCAGTGTGTCCTCGTACGCAAATTCCCATCGACAATCAGAAACATGTAAGTTGCAAATTGTAGCCATCCCATTATTTTGAGGCAGTGATGCGTTAAAATAACACAAAAATTCTTTGAAGTCACATGAAAAAATCGGTATAGCGCATGGAGGCATGGCAAAATTTTGTGGTTGTCTTGACTCCCTCCGGTACTACTGTAGTGTTAACCATGCTCTGGCAGGACAACAGTACACTAGTTACAAGGTCAAGTAATTGTCAGATCCTGCACAAAAGTTGCCAATAGGTGATAATAGTCCATCAGTTAAAGGTTCGTTGGTCAAAAAACCTTTCGGGATTAAAAGGATTCCAATGTTGGATTCCATCAAGTTGTAAAAACCAACACTAATAAGAAAGATATTAATGGTTTTAATTCTATCAGAGATTCTAAAGTTCAAGGTTTTTAAACAAGGATACACGTGTAAAAATACAAAAGAATAATAATAACAGAAAATGCAAGATTTTCGTTTCCATATATCATAAAGCAGCATGCCTTTGCATAATTTTTGTAAAATCAACATCATATCTGTGTCGGCAATTTTCTAATGCAAAAATAAGTTTTTAATGTCGACTGGCATTTTTGTTAATTTTACTGGTTGCTTCATTGTTCACTTTTAGATGTGACAAATGAGATGTGAACTGTCTAAACTTGAGCAACATAACTGAACAGTTACAACATCGGCGACAAGGAAACAAATGGAGATGTAGTTGTTTTAAATCTTATATTCCTGTAATAACCAACTAATCCATCAAGTAACATGCATTCTCTTTAAAATATTGCATACGTTGATTTTAAGTTGCTTGTAGTTTACTGCTGGATCGGTGGAATAAGTGTAATTTCAATATAAAGTACATTGCAGAAAAACCCTACTTTCAGCTCCTGCCTGTAATACAGGCTTACGTTATCGACTGACATTTGTCTAACTTACGTTCCACTTGGTTGAAATATATAGGCTAATTATATTCTTGGTTGCATCAAATTGACATGTAACATAAATCCTGTTTTTAAAATAAGGAAATGTCTAACTGCACAAACCTTTCAAAGCTAACTACAATACAAGTATATGTTGATAAAAAAGGCATCAATCACGAATTCACAGCACCATTACGAAATTTACAGAGATGTCCCGAACCTGTCGAAATTAGTCGGCGGCTGAAAAGGATAGCGAACTTTTTTCAGTAACAGTTCAACTTCCGTCTCTTCACAACAGCTGTGATAGGTGTACTGTTCCTTTACAATGCTGTAGTTGAACTGATCCCGTCGAAGTCGTGCATACACCTAAAAACCTTGAAATGTTACGAAGTGATTTAGGATAATAGTATGTTCTTTGATCACTTGCATTTCAATCATTGCGAAAATGCTCAATGGCAAGTGCAGTGAAATTTTTGAAGCGTTGACGAAGTGATTTACTGAACCTATAGTTCACCTTCACTCAACACAAGACTCACGGCAGAAATGAGTTTAAACGTAGGTGTAGAAGCAGGCCATTTTTGGGGGTGCAAAGCGTATTCTGCCCAAATTTCCCCAAATTTATCCGAAAAACTTTTATGCGACAAACGTTCTCCTTACAAAATTTCTGCAGGTGTTGGTACATTCTATTTTCCTCTACCAAGTTAACATAGACATGAAAATTTGATACTTGAAGTTTGTTTCTTAATAACCAACCTAAAAAAGTAGCCTACGTTACCCATTGCAAGAACATTGTCAAAACAAGATGGCTCAGTATTCTTGAGCATCTGCGTCACAGTTTTGAGGTTTTCCATTCACATTCCAGTTGTTGTNGTCAGCAAGGAATCTCAGACCTAACTGAGGTAGGCGTAAAGCTGCTTCNTTCTCTGAAGACATATATGTGATAGCCTATATGTTGCATGTATCATTTATGACTATGCCGTGAATNTCNCAGCATTAAACTGATCATATATGCAACAAACTGTAAGGCAATATGTGTTCATACAAAACACTATAGTTTAATTAAAAACAAAAACTTTTCTGCACTGGCCTGGCACGGACTCTACTAATATGAAGTAGGTGCCTTGCAATATATTCGATTCCCTCACGGTACAATTAATAAATGAAATGCCTTCTTTGCCAAAACGTTTACGTGAGTCAGTTACTCATCAGCTCTCACAAACTAAAACACGAATTTACTAGAAACAGTTTGTTGATTTCATATATATTTAATATGATTTCTAAGGCACAATAAACTTTTATTTATACACTCAGTAACAAACAAGTAATTTCATTAATGTTGTTAAAAATGTCGAGGCTTCTTTGCCCAAATTTTTTGAGATTTTGCTCAAATTTTTGACAAATCAAAACTTTTGGGGGTGCGCTTGCACACCCTGCACCCCACCACCAGGGTTGCGGAGTCGGAGGTAAAGTATCCGAATCCGACTCCGCCTTTCCGAAAATTCCGACTCCGGCCCTTCCAAAATTTCCAACACCGACTCCTCAACGTAAAGGAAATGAAATTTGGCTGTTGTTAAAATCAAAGGAAATCGTGGTGCACAGCAAGAAATCTCTGTTTCAACAAAAGTTTCAAAAGAAACTGTACCATTTCAACAGGAATTCCCAATTTAAGAGTGTGATTAAATAATGATCCAATAGGACATCCGGAGTGGGAGTCGGACAAAAAAATCCGACTCTGACTCCCAGTGTTGTTAGGAATCCGACTCCGACTCCACCCAAAAACCTCCGACTCCTTACCATTCCGGATCCGACTCCGCAACCCTGCTCACCACTGTGTTTAAAAATAAAAACAAATAACCAACACGCATCAGAGAATGAAAGCTCGATTGTTTAGGATTTATTTCACCATATATTCGAAGTTTAGTCAGGAATCTATCCGTATTTACAGCAAGCGCCAAGTTGCCACATTCATTAAATTTTTTGAGTTTTACTCATTCTTAACTTCGCACGAGTAATGCAAACTTGAACTTATTAGCATTGGAAGAAAATGCTTGAGATGGAAACAAGCTTTTACCACGGACTGAGCCTGCACTGCAAACACCAACCGCGTTTGCCACAAACAAAACCACAGCATTTGACAAAGCACAATAGATAGCGTTAGAAAAATAAAACTCAATAGGGTTACTACGCCACCTTCATGTGAGTGTGCAAACGCAGAAACTGTAAATAGCCCTCGGTCAAATGAAGAAATGAACCACAAGGTTTATCAGCATCCCTGAATCGGCAGACGAACAATCTAGGCCAGTCTTTCTAAACACGTGATACTTAGGGTTTTTCAGGTGGTACTCGAGCAGTTTCCGGATCATACGCAATGTTTAGCATGAGATAAATTTATGGAGTTTATAATTACAATTGTCAAAGACTGCAAGCCTTGAATCAACTTATAGTTGAATCAAACTTATAGTTAAACGCTATCCACGGTTGCGTAAGTGGGGTACCAAAGTGGATAACCACTGTGTTTTTTCGGTACCGTTCGCTGTCTTGAAGAGTAGCCTATATCTTGCTCAACGAACTCAGTACAGCCAAGTAAAACTATCTATATATCTGTCTTACGTTAAACAGCTGTTATTACTGAAATTAAATAGTTGTAGCCCTCGCACTACATTGTTTTTGTTAATTTATTTGTCTGTTTTAGTAGTCATAAGTACATTTGAGCAAATCGAGTATTTCTGGAACAGGTGGCACGCAACAGCAGAAAAAGCGTCAGGTAGTACGCAATTAGAATAACCTTGAGAATCACTGATCTAGGTAGTGACTCCCAGCTATTATCTTTTCCCAAGCGTACCCCTGGCAAAATTGGCTGTTCGCGTAGCTAAATGCACAGGGTGCGCATGCAGTCCCGTCGCCACGGGGGAGCTTTGGTGGGCTTAGCCCTCCCAAACAAACCTTCAAGCCCCCGCGTATTGAAATATGTAACACTAAATGCTAGTGGAATTTTGATCAAATTTGAATGTCAAGCTCCCCCGCACAAACGTAAAGCCCCCCACATTGACAACTTTCTGGCAACGGTTCTGTGCGCATGGTTGCCGTTTCAGGACTATAGAAAAATAAATAGAACATCAGCAGGTTTTCCGCATCAACATCAATACGTGTGTTTGCCAGTTATATCTCGAGGCAGGTGCGGGTTTTAGTGAGTCTCGGTTTTACAGGACGCGAGTCTCATGTTGGTTTTGAAGGCAGGGACTAGGGTATGGCAGGCATGACTCGTGCCATTCTGACGGGGCGCAAAAATTGCTTTGCAACACTAAAAAATTGTCATTTACAGTTCCTTGGACACCTATTTTTCGTCCCATACAACCAATAACAGCAAAGCTGCGTCAACACAGCGTCCTCAACTAACGTATTAATTCGGGCATGTTGCGCCAGCACAATCACATGCTATATTACAGGGGCGGCCAAACTGCGGCGTGCCGCATGCGGCGCTTCGAACATTTGTATGCGGCTCTTTGAGCTTTCCGATAGATGAAAGATTTGTTTTTTATTTTTTATTTCTTTCGCAAAGTGTAGAAATGATTGTTAAATGGTACTGTGGTAGCTAGCGTGCCGTACAGTATTACTTTTGCAAGTCGTTCCAAAAAGAATTGCGATGTCACAGAACTGTAGATTGCAAATAAATCCGTGTTTTTAGATTTTTCTGTTACGGCTCTTTGTAATTTGGGTTTTACCATATGCGGCTCATACGTAGAGCAGGTTTGACCACCCTGCTATATTATAACAAAGCTGTAGTAATGTTACACAACACGACGGTAAGACATTGTGACTGAACAAGGGAACACTAATGTCATATCTGCAAGACCTCGTCCTAACGATATAAGAAAATGTGTTTCATTTTTAAAAAATTGCCGTTTGCAGTTGCAACATGTTGTGCGATTGTTATTTAAGATTTGCAACTTAGTCAGCCAATGCTATGTATAAATTACGATAACGTTCATATATGAATATTTTGATGTTCTTTATAATAAAAATAAACGCGTATAAAAGTATGATATATGGTCCATGGATATTTAATAATTTTATTTGCTTAAAGCAAAAATAAACATACCTTTTCTCTTTTAAAATATTTATTTTCTTTATGCTTTATCTTTCGCAAAAATTGTGCCAACGGTATATCTAATACAGTAGCCCCGCTTATGAAGCCCACGGTTTAAGCCCAAAATTACAGTAATCCCCGCTTAATAAGTCTACCCATTTAAGCCCAAAATTGTCCGGTCCGGAATTGCTCCATTTATTCCTGCAATAAAAAAAACGCTTTAGAAACCCAAAACCCCGCTTAATAAGTTCATTTTTGCTTAAATTTGCTTATTTTGCTTAACACACTTGCTTAAAAATGGGTGAAAAAGCATCGTAACTCACACTTCTTTATCTTGCTTACGAGTTGCAAACTTCGTTATGCTGATCTAGTTCTTAATTCAAACGTTTCGTTCGTTTATTTGTGTCATAATCGATAGGCATGAAAAATTGAACGGCCTTGTTCGACAGTTTCAACGCCACCAACTACCAATGAGACAACTATTCTTGATGTGCTTTTGCACGAAAATGAACATTGTTTTACCGCAATAAACAAAGAAAATTGCTTGTAATCTGTGACTGTTGTGTACAGTGTTAATAGATTTAGCAACTTTTAGCGATAGCGTAATCGGGCACCAGTGGCGTAGCCAGCCCAAACTTTTTGGGGGCCAAAATATTTGACTTCAAGCGAGCAACAGTAGTTTTGTTTGGGACATCGCTTCTAAAAGCACAAAATGACAAGATACGGTGTGTTAAAATTTTTGGTGGGGCCATTGCCCCCTCCTGGCTACGCCTATGTCGGCCACATTCATTTATAGGCATGAGAGGTGCGAAAATTTGTCCCCGGGTTGATAAGCCCAAAATCGTCCGGTCCCGAGGTGGGCCCAAAATTGTCCGTTCCCAAAGGCGCACGTGTAAACTTTGCCATGGGCGCCAAGTTGCACAGATACGCCACCGCTCGAAGGATGCAAATCTCGTTCTCGAACCTTCCCTCGACACTTGCAGTGCTTCATGTAGACGTAATATTTTTCATAAAACATCACATTAAAATTTGGAAAACCAACTGTATAGAAACAAAGCCGCCACCATAGCTAAACCTGCTTTTCGCTTTTGCGTTAGTATCGTGTTATAGAGAAAGACAACGAGCAAACTTTTTCGTTCAGAGCCATAGACCCTTGTTCGCAAGAAAACCACAAAACTTTTATGAAGCAACAAAAGGCTGGGGTCTTGATTACGTCATTGACATTCGCACTTTTAACCTTGCCAATAGGAACCAAAGTAGAGATTGCTGAAAAGTCAAAGTCAGAGAAACAGTAAATCTACACTTACATACAGTAGATATTTGAGGCTGGCGGTGACAGAAAATGTCAAAAAACAAGATTTGCACCTTTGAGTAGCGAAGAGCAAGAGCGCAGAAGACGGCAAGCATTTGAAAATTATTTTGATCAGTAATCGTGAAAGCACCTCCTCCAAGTTTGTTGAGCAGCTCAACCACGCCATATACTTCTCCGCCGCCCATGATAGGTATGCACAATACACTTTGTGTTGTATAACCTGCGAACAAACTCTATACGACTAAAAAGTATTTGTAAAAGGTCTAAACATTTTTCTTAAACCCGCTTGCTTCTTCACAACTACTAACAGTACACCAAACATGAAAAGGTAAGTGTTCGCATTCTACAGCAGCCACGCTGGAGCCATTCACTGATGAAGTTCCCAGACTTGGTCGTTGTCCTGACGAACACAGGTCTCATCTCGGTATCGACAAAGGTCTCGATAAAGGTCTCAGTCTCAAGCCCTTTGTCTCAAGCAGTTCTCTCACTTTTAGGGATTTTTTCCATAGATTGGAACTTTTGGCCCTTTTTGGGGATTTTTTAGGGATTTAGGGATTTTTTAGGGATTTTCGGAAAAGTATGAAAATGTGTAAAATGAACTATTTCAGTTCATTTTAGAAATCATATTTGGTTCTATTTTCAACATTTATCACAGCACTGCGATTTTATGCTGCACCACTGGTGTAGGATGCGGGGGTGCGAACGCACAGTTTTGATTTGTTGAAAATCCGGGAAAAATCCGTGGAAATCTGGGCAAAATATCAGAAAACCTTCACAAAATCCCTGAAAATCTGAGCAAACGCCTGAAAATATGAACAAAAATGGCACCCAACGGCGCTCAAAATAACATAAAACTTCTTCTTTGTAGGTCACTTTTTATGGAGTTTTTCGGGCAAGTTAGGGAGAATTCGGGCAAAGACCTTTCGCACCCCCAAAATTTTTCCTGTTCAAAATTTTTCCTACTCCTATGTGCTGCACCACCACAGATTTGGGGATTTTTTGGAATGTTTTGGTACTGTTCTAGGGATTTTTGGAGTTGCATTTGAGAGCCCTGGTCTCAAGGCTTGCTATGCATTATTAGATGTAAGCGTTTGCTGGAAATGACACTTGGTAAAAGGGCTGGGAAACCTACTGCATAGTTTCAAGCTCCAGTAGTTCGATGTTTACGTTGTTACGTGAATTCCTAAGGTAAAAACCGTGGAATATTAAATGAAATTTAATGAACTTGCTGATCGAAAGCAGTGATGACCTTTTTTAGTCATTTGCAAAAATATCTGAAAATGTTAATAAAAACTTGGCAAAACGTTGGGTTGCACCAAGACGATCTATTCATACTGAATCATACTATGCCCATACGCAGGTTGTAAGGTTTGGGGGGAAATGCATTTTAGGGGGACAATAATTTGGTTTTCATTATGCTGTATGTTTTAATAAAAACGTTCTGGGCACAACAAAAGTGCACAAAAAAATTGGGGAGCATTGCCCCGAATGCCCCTGTAGCTACGGACCTGAATTATACTGGCAAGTGTTTAATAAAACACGTTTCTAAGTACTGTAACTTGAAAATGAGACGGGTATCCGCTTCCAGCCAACAAATTTTTAGGTTTTGACTCTCAAGTCTCGAAGTTTAAACGAAGTCTCGGAGGCTGTGATCCTGAATACAACACTGGCTGTGATAAAGTCTCGAAACTTAGTCTCGAGATCTTGAGACGAGACTTAAAACTTAATTTTTGTGATGAGTCTTTGTCTCGGTGTCGAAGATTCTGTGTTTGGTTTAGAGTAGCTATGCCCACCCAAGCCCGTAGCCACGGGGGCATTCGTGGGCAGTGCCTCCCAAATTTTGTTGTGCCCAGAACATATTTTACTAAAACATATATTAAAAAAAAATCTTGTCCACCAACAATGTATTTTGCCCTCCCAAATCTTGAAACCTGGCTACGGGCCTGTGTCCAACCCGTGGCCCGCGGGTCGCACGCGGCCCAATCAAAGGTTTGTGCGGCCCAGTTTAGGTTTTCGCTGTAGTAATGTGCAAACCG
>JGI24158J21664_10009527_pt1 | contig 12965 bp, 10 predicted proteins | sample Ectturendosymbi3_FD_21664 | JGI IMG/M metagenome (IMG submission 21664) | reverse complement strand
TTGAGCCTTTGATCGACTTTCTAGCATTTCTGGTTCAAAAGTTATGATCTAAAATAAACAAATTAATTAATTAGCTAATTAGTCAAATATTTTTACTGACTTAGATCATAACTTTTGAACCCGAAACCCCAGCAGGTCATCCAAAGTATCAAAAGACTCGGATTATAGCCTAGTTTCCAGTAAAAACTTCAGCAAAATACACAAGAAGACTTGCCACACACAAGAAGACTTGCCGCATCTTTTGAGTGGACTTGCCGCATCTTTTGAGTAGACAAGAAGACTTGCCGCATCTTTTGAGACTTTTACCGGGTCTGTAGAGCATACCGGACCAGAGAAATTCCCACGCAAAGCCACGTGCGTTTAGGCGTTTTTTTTCTGAAAATCCCCGAATCCTAGCAGACGCCAAGGAGTTAAATGCCTTATTGGTAGGTGTTAGCACTTTAATGCACTTTGCAGGCACAGATTTGATGTGTAAGGGCAGTGGCAAAATTTTGTTTCTTAGAACATGAAGTGTGTTTAACATTGTTTGAGCTTGGGTTTTGTTCTTCATATGCTGACCATCTTCTCAAATAATGCTGCAGATCATCCCTGCTGTTGCACAAACACTCATGCAAACCTGATGATACACCTATCATTTTAAAGTCTTGGCATATACCACAGTGGCAATCTTATTAAATCAATGCCAATACAGTTTTTTTTTTCATAAGAATGTACCACTGATTTGACGGATATGTACTTCGATTATGAAGAACTTTGTAGTTAGGATCCAATTCCACTCTTTGAGATGTAAAATAAGAAGCCCGGGCTTTTCTCCTTTGTCAGATGGACATATCTAACTAAATCAGATAATTCAAATATGTGTGTGTGGTTTGTCTTTGAAAAATGTTAACACTTTGGCATCTGGCTGCTTTTGAGGATTTAAAAAAAAAACGCCTAAAGCACATGGCTTTGCGCGGGAATATCTCTGCTCCTGTACGGGTTACAGACCTGGTCGAAGCGTCAAAATATGCGGCAAGTCTTCAAGTCTGCACTCGAAAAAAATTTTTGTTTGGGTGTTGCGGGTTTTTTGTGAGTGACGTCATAAGTGGAAGACTTTTAGGCCACCTTGGACCACTTTTCCTGGCCCTGGGCGCCAACCATTAGGTGGTAGTATTCCGCTGAAGTTTTTAAAAACTAGGCTATAATCCAAGTCATTTGATACTTTGGATGACCTGCTGGGGTTTCGGGTTCAAAAGTTATGATCTAAGTTAGTAAAAATATTTGACTAATTAGATAATTAATTAGTTTGTTTATTTTAGATCATAACTTGTGATCCAGAAATGCTAGAAAGTCGATCAAAGGCTCAAAAGACTCAGACTCGAGCCTAGTTTCCAATGAAAATTTCAGCGAAACACTTTGGCCTAGCGGTTGGGCTCTAGGCCAGGCAACATGAACCAAAATGGCCCCAAAATTACTTCACTTATGACGTCAGTCACAAAAATCCACATCCCCAAACCAAAAAATTTTTTTTCGAGTGCAATCTAGAAGACTGGCCAATCCGTTTGAGCCTTTGAACAGCTCTCTAGCGCAATCGGCGGAGGAACTAGGGCGTTGGCAAGGCAACCGAAAACTGCTGTTTTTTAGGCTGAAATCGAAGTACGAATATATCATACACCGACTCTCAAAGTATCAATTAGGCATTCACAATTTGTATGGCAAAATGTGGCAAAATTGGCTAAAACATATTTTTGCAAATAATTTGAAACTTATTGGCACTACACAAAAAATAACACCAATTTTGGTTTCGTTGAACCAAAAGACATGTAAAAACACTGAAAAGTCAGGGTTGCAATCACAACCGTCATTTGATAATTTGACAAATGTTAGACATGTGAAACAGGGATGGTGCATCAAGGTTGGCGATCACGACCTTCCATGGAACTGTTGTTATCAGTAAGATATTCATTCTTGTTTTAATTTATACTGCAGTAAACGTAGGTTCATCGAGATTCAATTTGACCAACGATTTTATCTGGATTAACCAAAGATGGTTGTTTCCAGCCTGACGTCATACTAGGTACTGAGATATCGGTAAATAACCTAGATTGAACACGTTTACGACCCAACGGCGGACTTTCACAGAAGCAAAATGAATTTACTGATGTCTTTGCAATGGTGCATCAGACTAGTAACCACCATATCCAGGCGGTTATGAACAATCGTAAGTTCATAATTTAAGATTACATGGCTGCAAAAAAATTTGGGATTTTGGACGGATGCAGAAATTTCTGCAACTGGTGCATAAGCAGTACACACAGGGATAATGCTCTTTGCACGCACACTCAACACTAAGGAATAGACTAACCATGGTGCGGGGGCATGCCTTGAGTGTAGTGTTCAAGGCAATATGCTATACCCATGTGTGACGTAATAATCATTACTACAAATAGTTGAATATACCATGCAGTTTTGGCCGTTAAATTTTAAACGTTAGTTGGTGATTCTGAGCACGCTTGTGTTGCATAGTGAAAGCTGGCGAATCTTTCCTAGAGACTAGTCCAGGGGTTTTCAACCTTTTTTTGCTCATGGCCTACTAAATTAGTAAGAAATGGCGTTGGCCCATTAACGTTCAATGAAAAACACCAAGTTTCATGCAATTTTGAGTTTATGGTAGAAGAGCTCTGTGGCCCACTGAAAACAGCGTCATGGCCCATAGGTTGAAAACCTCCAGACTAGTCAGTGCACTTAAGAACACATCAGTACAGAAAAATTCAGATTACAAGATGTGAAAAGAGCAGAATTTATCCAGAATTGGCAAAGATCTGGATTAAAAAATCTGGATAAACTGAAGATTTTTATAAAGAAATACAGTAGAAATCATTTGTACCACCAATTTTATACAGTTTTGGTCAAAGATCCGGATTAACTGAATCTGAATTAACTGAGGTTCACTGTAATTTTGTCAAGCAGTTTCTATCTGTGAAGTTTTAAGGTGGTGAATGAACCAAAGTGACTATGAATTCCAACCAATAGATTTTACAGTCAATTCCAGCACTGTATCAGCCACAAGAACAACTATAAAAGTTTAAAAGTCTCAAAATTGTGGTTATAAAGCAGTGGCTCCCCATTGAGCTACCAGGGTTTGAAACTTCCTACCAAGTTGGTGTTTGTTGTTCAGTTCATTGAAATTACTGATTCCATACACGGCTTTCGAACTGAATATCAGTGAAGCACTTCCCATTGTATAATCGCTTTTGGAAAAATGTTAAGCTGTGTGGATCGGTGCAAGTGTGTATCTCCATATTATTTTTCACTAGTTTTCATGCCTTCATCAAAGTCAGCATTAATATCAAGTACATTGGTAGACGCATATTTGACAACGTTTTAGCTAATTGAGAGAGTTTAAGATACCTACACAGTTTTCTATTAGCAATGAAGAAGTTGAGGATGCCTTCATGGAAGGCATCTCTAGAATATATAACATATTTGCATAACATCTAGAATGACTGATACTTTGCTGTGTGAGAACTTTCTTTGGGAGATGATATTTGACAACTTTTTTTAAAATGCATCCTTTCCCACTGCTCTCTTGTTTTATGCCAACAGTTATGTTGTTTATATGCACCTGATAGGTTTGTCGAGCAATTCTTAATCCAAATTTTGAATGAAGAAACAAACAAGACTTTCTGTGTCCACAGTATCTATCAAAAGGAATTATTCCACAGCAACAAATAAGACATTATTATGTTTGTAGCGATATTGTGACCCTGAAGGAAAAATAAGATGTGTGAAATCGGCAGAGGTAACCTGCTTTGCTTCACACATGTATGTTGAAAATGCAATCTGTTGGCCAATAGCTTTGCTTCTCAATAGACCAAAGAAAGTTCCTTCAACACCTCGAACCCTGTGGCGATGTCCAATGAACTGGACACTAGTTCTCATTGTCATGACCTGTAAATCATTTCATCACCATCAGAAATAAACACTTGTGATCAGCAGTCAGGTTTTTCTATAAGAAACAAAAGGCATTATTTCACAAAGAGTATATATATATATGTTAGCATTCGCAGCTCTTAGTCAAATACAATCTATTTGCTTTTTCAGGTCTTCAGTTGTTATTCAAATAGAATCTAAATACAATTGACTTTCCATGTAAACTGTTATATTACTAAAGCCATTGATATGAACCCACAAATTAATCACCAAATTTTGAAAATTTCAGAAGTGTAGGAAACATGCAACACTTAATTTTCTAATTTTGTCCCAAAAATCTTATCAAGAATGCTGGTGTAGCACACATCTTTGGCAGGTACCACTGCTGAAAGCCCATTATGCATTATCACTTACAACAAACCCTGTGTAAAAATCAGTTATTTAGCCTGAAACTGAGTAATTTTAATAAAGTCACAATTTTCATTGCTTCTGGCATTTAATACAAGAAAAAAAGTAAGTTAGCCTTACCTGATAAACGTTTCTTGCTTATTTATTGAGATTTTGATTCTTTTCATTCTAATGTTTATAATTGGCTGATTGAAGTAAAAACAATGTGATTGTTGTAAAACATCCAATTTTAAACATGAGAAATGTCTTATATGCTTACATTGTGTACTTGAAATGACATGGGCAAACATGGGAAATTTGGCATGAGATGAGCCATTGTGAAAGTCAAGGATGTCAAAAAATCTGTCTTTTTCAGTTGGGGTGGAAGAATACATTCTAGGGATTGCAGACCATTTTTCTTTTGCATTTGTTTTGAAATAATATTTGCATGTGAGTTGTTTGATATACCCAGTATGGTTTCGTGTGTACTCATAAAATTCTATTATTTCATACCCATGGTGAATTGCAAGTTTTGTTTTGAGAACAAAGTGTTTTCTACTTTCAATCTCTTTTTAACAGTTTTCTATGAGATAAAATGAACATGAGCAAGGGAAATGAAAATGATGGAAAAGTCCTACGACTTAAAAGCCCTGCAGGAGCAGAAATGGCCACATACAAATGGCCTTTACCAAGATATGTAAGACTTCTGTCATGAAAAGTTGTTTTCAGTTGTGGCTCATTGAGTAAAAAAGATTTGTTTTTTGCATCTGTTCCTAAGTTTGTTGAATAATTATTGAAACAATGTTTGTTTTATGTAGGAAGCTCGTGATGGTGCCTTTGAAATCATAGATACAATAAGGTAAGATTATGAAAAAAGATTTGAATTAACTGTTCCATCTTTGTCAGGTCTTTGAAAGTAGTAACAAATTTTTGAGAGTTGTGCCAATCAATTGCTCCAGTCTCCACTTGCATTATTTGGGCTTTCGCATTTTAGGTGGGTGTGCAAGGACTATCCGGACTTGGAAATGGCTATGCAGAAGCACATTTTGGCTGATTATGATACAAACAAGTGAGTATCTTTCTTTTCTAAAGCAAGTGTGTTTGTGTCGATCCTGATGGACAGCCAGCATTATATAACTTTTTGTAACATTTGTCACAGTAAATGTTAGGAACATTTGCTCAAGCTTGTGTACATTTACAGTTTTGAAAGCATGAAGGAGTTGTGTAACAAGTACAACAGAGCGATCGATTCCATACTTCAACTGGTACGTTGCTTCTGTAGCTTCCATTTCAACCAATGAATGAAATTCGATATCGCCTCTCTACTGTACGCCGTCAGGCTTATTGCCAATGTCCTTGCTGTTTCACGTTTGTCGCTTGTCTGGTACAAAATGTGCTCATGCTTCATTCTCGCGAAATCGGCGGGTGAAGTTCCTGCCAGTGTTGTTCGCGCGCGCAGCTACGACGACTTGCCAGCTACTGCAAACATGACACCGCTAATTGCACCTGCTGTGCTGCGGTGTAGGATTCGTACAGTCATTGGGGACTTAACCCTGCTCTGTTGCTGCTGCGACGTGTTCAGCCATGCCTTTGCGCTGACGCGCGATGCGAGTTCCGTACGTGCGCTGTTTGCTGTGGTTTAATGCGCTTGTGTTTTTTTTCTAGTGGCAAGGCACTAGCAAATCCGCGCTCCTGCAAACACAGCCGTCTGTCGGCCTCCTGAAGCATATCATGCAACAGGTAACTGTCTGGTGGCATTCTTCGAAACGTCGTGAGGTCGATGTGCGGTTATTATGCTTGGCTTAAATCGAGTCAATCTAGTAAAACCCAGACCGCCTTCTGCGTTCGGCTATACCTTGCTTTCGAGTGGAGATGAGGTTGTGGCAGTTTGATGAGGATTGTCAGTTGACATGTCAATTGAAATTTTTAAATCAATTTTACTAAATGCAAAAACCCGCCGGATCCGCCGCGTGAAGGAATGTATGTGAATCTTATTTAAATTTTGTACTACCGCATAGCCAGTGCACTGGCTCCTTGAATTAGCCACGGCTTGGCGACAAACTACATCACGACAATTAGCATCACACACACGCCTCATGTATCTGCAACAACGTTCATGTGCTACGGAGTCGATGTGTTGTTGGTTCGTGATTTTTCGCTTTGAATATTAACCCAATTAAACTAGCAGTAGTAACTTGGGTTTCCGGCTGAATTCATGCCATGTCTCACGATTCTCACTTTTTAATGAACGTATTACTGATGTGGTTGCGTGACTTTTATTGCAGTTAAAAACTCCATACCCAGCGTTTCTTCTGCTGATTTCGAATCGTGTGATTCGTTGGAAAATGAATTAGCAAACATGTGTGCCCTGAAAATTTCATTTTACCTTGCAACGTACCTGGGTCGAACGTCGCACTGCCTTTGTGTCTTGCGGAACGAACATCTCCCCGGCCAGTAGTGAATGCAGTGCCTTGACTTTCGCTTAGGTGTACAACCACAGCGTGTTGGAACCAGAAAAGCTGAACCATTACGAGCCCTTTTCACCGGAAGTCTACGGAGAGACTTCTTTTGAGCTCATAAACCAGATGCTGGACGAGCTAAAGTTGACCGAGGAAGATGTCTTTCTCGACCTTGGCAGTGGTGAGTCACGGACTTAGTTCTGTGCTTAAGGATTTAAAATAAGCGTTTTTTACCGTAACAGATGAGCTTCAGAATGTTCGTCGGTGTCAGCGTGGATGAGTGTGGCGTGTCGGTCGATCTCTAACACCGCTTGTTTGTGCTTGGTCATTTTTATTGAAATTTTTTGAGTCATCACTGCGACAAATCGCGTGGCCTTATTGTCGGTAGACGTTTTAGACTATCAACAACCTCAGAAAACGCATGGTGTAGCTTCAGGCGTGTTGCTCGCAATACTCTGACCTTTGGCATTGTGGAGAGGCTACTGTGCATATCTATCTACACAGCAGCTTCTCTGTTATGCATGGAACCATTGGATGATGCCTGTACTTGTTAGTATATAGTTTTCCAAAAATTTGGTATCATTTGAGATGTATGTATCAGAGTAGCTGCAAACTCTAAGCATATGAAATTAACAGGCTTAATGTTTAGTAGGACATTTATTGATAAAAATTGGATTGATGAGTTCAAACCTACGTGGATTCCGATTGGCGTTTGACCAGATCCTTAGACAAACTACCCTCGAGCTTTTTGTGCCAATTCCAGATCTGTAGTATAGCTGGGGCATTTTTATGAATTTCTCTAAGTAATGCTTACTGCACAGTCGTTTCGATTATGTTGGAGTATATTCCGACATAGAAAACGCCTTTTTATTTGAGTAAATGTCATTTCTATACCTGAAAACATAAACCTACGAAACATAAATTTTGAGTTCTTTCTGCACATGCTGTTAAAATCTGAGATAATTTGAAAAAAATGGTGAAGTTAATAGATTGCATAACGATAAAAAAATATTTTGAATAAATGCGTTTCGATCCGTGCCTGGTTATTTTCCCCCTTGAAGCTAAGTGCATCAACTCTTCATGCCCTTACATTTTTTGAGAAGTTTTTTTTTACTCAAAACTGATCTCGTTTTGAGATGAATTTTGAGAATACAGCTTCTCCAAAAATGTTGTTTGTCAGCTAAAACTTGGCACTTGTAACGGATTTTTCGCCAATTTTTTTCTGAAAATAAAGGGAAAAGCTAAAAACCATCGTCTGCTTTTTCGCGAACCTTACTTTGAAATCGTTGGTATTTCACAGTTTTCAAAGTATCATCTCCATTCTATCCGAACTTACACGTTTCATTTCCGCAACCGCCCTTCCCTGTTCCTGTCCTGATTTTTTCTTTTGCCCTCAGAAAGAATTGTTTCCCTGAAAATTGGCAAACATCGCTCATATTTGCCTTATTTTTTGGGGCGATAGCTGATCACCGCTTCCGTTCTCTCTGTGTCGTGCACCTGTGTGCTTGGGGTGTAGCAGCCATAAAACATTTGTGCGTGGATATAATTGACGTCGTCCGGACGCCAACCAGCGTTTGGCATTGGCCATAAGCAAAGCTTCTTTTATTGTGACCCGGCAGTGCCTTTTACGAGGCTGGAGCGGACTGAAAGTTGTGATGCGCACCTGTCTCGCGTGCTTGTTTTGTTCAAAGAACGCGTGGTATGGCTGTAAATGTAAATGAGCGATTGGTTCGTTTGTCTCGCCGCGCAGTACACAGCACCACAACCGCGAGTGGTGGTGATTTGGTGATTGTTTTCACCGAGCGCGCAGAGACAAGCCTTTGAGTGACGGTCGACACATCAAGTTTGTTGCCGCAGACGTTTGTCGCCGTTCCGGCTCACAAGAAACTACAGTTTGCTGTGAACAATGTGCCCGGTCGAGCAAATGCAAACAGTGACAAAACGCATTTTGCGCCGAGTGAACCGACTCTGTCGCGAAAAGCCCCCGCGCTTGGCATTGAACGCGGGTTTTTTTTCTTCAAACGGCTCGTAGCCGAACCAGTTGCGCAAATAGACCTGCTCGTAGCGGTGACAACTGCTGTTGGTGCTTGTGAAGAGAACGATGCGCGCCATTGCGATCACAAATGCTTGGGTTACTGCAGTCCACGACACTTTAAAATGACGTCTTCCCCCCAAAAAAGCACAGCTATAAGTGCTCGCTTCCAGACGCGACGCAGACTTGGTAAACGTGCCGCATGACGAGCTTGTTGTTTCCAGGTGTGGGTCAAGTCGTGTTGCAAGTGGCAGCCGCGTCGCCGTGCAAGATGTGCGTGGGCATCGAGAAAGCTCCTCTTCCAGCCAAGTACTCGGCGGTAGGTTGTCGCAGTTGATCGGGTGCGTGAAGGAAACTCTAAGTTGTTCAAGCGCTCTTCGGTGATCTTGACGTCGCTCGAACCTGTCGAGTCGTTGAAAATCGTCAAACTCTTGCAACTTTTGTAGCGCTGCCGACGTATGTAAGGGCACGCTCTTGCATGCGAAACCTTGTTTTCTATTGTCCGCAGACTAGAACAAAAACATAACAAATCGTAGGCATAGCGGCTAGCGTAGGAGAAAGTGTGATCGACCTTGAAAGCGACTGATTGCGACCTTCCGGACTGGGGCGTGCAGTGCGTTGCTTTAAACCTAACCACGGAAGTGTGACGTCGCTTGCCATCAGCTGCGCGTCGCGGCGCTGTGTTCGTTTGCAAGCGCACGATGTAATGACGCTTGCGACTGCCGAGCTCGGATGTCTCAGCTGTGTGGTGATCGTTCCCTTCCAAGTCATACGGACTGAGCTGCGTCCTTCCCTTCAATGCATCGGTTCGGTGAGGTGTGAAATGCACTGTTTCGATGAGGTGCGAAAGATAGATATGTGCGAACATACTTCAGCGCCAGACATGCATGCGATGAGGTCTTGCTGAGATCGTTTTTGTCCTTGTCACTGGAGGGGTTAGCGTGGGGTGAAAGTTAACCCGGGTGCTTTTAACCGAAAGTGTGGTGAAAATGTAGTTACGGCCGCGATGGTTGAGGGGCTTTGCATGTGTTATTTCCCATTGTTCTTGATTCGGCCGTCGCGCTCACTCGGTAGGACTGCGTTGACGTTTCTGTTTGGTTCATGCAAGTTGTAAAGAAAGAAGACAACACGAAACTAAAAGACAATTTGCTTTCGTATATTCATCATGCACTTTGTCATCACAAAGCAGCGGGAAACCAGAGATAACTGACGGTTTTTACTAATTTGAAATGTCATGACTGAAACACAACTGCACTGTTGCCAAGCAGTGGCGCCTTTATTCATGCACCTTGTTGCGCAGAGCATGGAGCGGGAATTTAAGAAGTGGATGAAATGGTACGGCAAGAAATACCGGCCATTCCGGCTGGATGTCGGCGACTTCTTGGAAGAGAACTGGAAGGATCAGATAGCCAGCTCCACGTGGGTGCCCGTCGCAAGTCGTGTTGTTAGCGCGCTTTCTGTTGTGTTACATCATGAACGCGATGGAGGTTTCGCCGAAGAAACAGCACACGCAATGGTTTTGTTTTGCTCAACGCAGGCAATGGTCTTGCGCGATGTGTATCAGGCAAAGGTCATAGACGTCACATCCGTTGCTTTATCAGACAAAGACACAAGCGTCGCATCCGCTGCTTTATTGCATACAACCATGATAAGGCTTCGACATCAGTATAACGAACGATATTTTTGAACCCGTGCACTTGGCGGTCGGTGCATCATTCGAAAGTTATCCACTAAGTTATCCCATCGCTGCGGCTGCTTTACAAGCTCTTGACTGTTGTGCGTTGTACTTTGCGCGCAGCGTGATTTTCGTCAACAACTACGCGTTCGGTCCCGAAGTCGACCATCAGCTCAAGTTGCGCTTCGCCAACCTCAAGGAAGGCTGCAGGATCGTGTCCTCGAAAGCGTTCGCACAAACCAACTTCCGCATCAGCGACCGCAACTTATCGGGTAACGGAGGAGCCTCTGTTCGCACAGCGGTCGTGTTGAACCTGAAAGGAGTTTGTAATCTCCATGGAAAATAACTGTGACTGATCGTTTTTTCGCAGATATCGGTACAATATTGCGCGTGTCGGTATTGTCGCCCTTGCGCGGGTCAGTCTCGTGGACGCCGAACCCCGTCTCCTACTACCTGCAGGTTGGTTCGTGCGCTTCGAAGTGCAATAATTAAAGCATGGGTGCAGAAAAACGGCGCCGCGCGACCAAAAACGCGGAGTGCGCGAATGTGATTTGCAGCGATGTAGCGGCACCTACTGCCTAGCAGGGCCGCCGAGAAAAAGTTTACCGGGAGGTACGAAGACTGATACCGGACCCCCATCTTCTCGGGCCCTGGTTGAAACTTGTATAGTTTGTTTGTACAGTAATCACAATCAGCTGTCATGCTAAGATCTACGAATATATTAATTGTTATACTGGCAACTGGTTTGCACTAGTAATTTTGGGCTTCATCGCAGAAAAACTGAGAGGGCATACTTTCATCTTTCTGGGCCCCAGTACCTCCCGGGTCGGGGTACCATGTACCTCTTTGTACGCCTTCTTGTAGGCCCTGCTGCCTAGTTTATAATTTTAAGGATAGCCAACCTTATTTTGTGTGTGAATATTGAGGTAAGAAATAAATTGCACATTTTCTTTAGTAAGTTGTTTGCATTTTATACTTCATGCATATGAATGCTGTATGACAATGCTTATGTGTGTGCTCTACTTAAAATTTCCGCGTACTTCTAACATCCACAGAAAATTTTGCAGCCCTGCATTAAAGGTTCTATATGAATAAGAGCTGAGGATGCCTGGTCAGCGGTAGGCGATACGCACACTCGGTAAACATCGTAGTGTTTGATTCATTTCTATGGAAGGATAGCTTTCGATAGATACATAAGCAACAAATGTCGATGGGTGTAGCAAGTTTTGTTGGCAACGCGTCTTGTGGAAGCTTTTCCCAAGCTCGAAGGAAAATGATAACAGATCGGTTGCAACGAAAGCTCAAGATCGCAATTCATCCCACTTGGCATAACAATTGCCTGTGTGTTTCCTTTCCTCGCTTGAATGTCTTTTGTTCTGTGCCGCGTGCATCGTCCAAGTTTGCCACGCGCCGCATCGCACGCGCGCCGCCTGGCAAACCGTCCTTTCGTGATTCACTGTGGTTGTGACTGAAGATTCGCGGTAATTCCGACAATAATTGAAGTTTTTTGTTTTTGCGAAAACAAATTACGCGATGGTGAAAAGCGTCGTGACGCAGGCACGTCTGGCTCTGGGCGACACGTGCGCAGGACTGTTGTGTTAGGTTGATTCTGCGATTATTTTTCGTAGCTATATGCTGAACGTGATCGAAAGCTCGCCACGCTTCATCCTGTGGGTGTTGCGACTGGTCTTTCACGCGTTTCCCGTTGTCACAGTAGTTTTTAAGTAAAACCTTTTTCACGTTCCTGCCAGCTTCTTACTCGGTCCGAACACTGTGACTGTGAAAGGCGGATAGAAAACCCCTCAGCAAAACAGGACGAATTGTCGGCGCGCTGTTCTTGGTGCGGTTTCGCCAGTGCAGCACCGCATCATCGGATGCAGTGCAGTGCTGGATGCATGAAGTTGAACGGCAGTACCTTTCCAGGCTGCTGTGCACTACTTGGGTTGCCCACGCATGTCAACTTACTGGCATATTTTAAACTGTTACACATTATTTATCGTCAGGTCTAGACCTGAGTGCTTACGCCTCCGAACCCTTGGTTTTATTAAAAAATGAATGTTAAATCGCGAGAAAACCCCATACGGGACACGCTGTTTTTGTATCTTGGGAAGCTTGTCACCGACTTCAACGGAAATAGTTATGTTCAGAGTTGTAAGCCGGGCCGGGTTTGGGCAGAGTTGTAAGTCGGGCCGGATTTTTTCCGCAACGACGGACACTTGTCGCCAGTTACTGTTGAAGCAATCGAGTTGATTAAATCTCCAATAAAAAATGATTAATTGCGAATTATGTAGTCATGTTTAGTTTGCTACGCCACTGATACCCCGCAGTTGCACATATCTTTGACTCATTTGGTAAATTTGGCTTTCGGGCCTAAACCAGGCTTCAAAAATAAGTGTCGTCTCAGGCCGGGTTTGGGCTTAAAAAGGAGGCCCGTTTACAACTCTGGTTGTGTTGATAGTTACATCAGCAGTTGCAACACGAGCCTTGGGTGTTCGTTAGT
>JGI24158J21664_10009522_pt1 | contig 12967 bp, 7 predicted proteins | sample Ectturendosymbi3_FD_21664 | JGI IMG/M metagenome (IMG submission 21664) | reverse complement strand
AAAAAAAAACTTCACCAGCGTGTTTTAACAGAGTGCTTTGCAAATCCCTTCGAACAAAAGACAAGGTTTTATTTGGCTTCTCAAAAAAGAAACTTTTTGGCACTCTCCCACCTCTTTTGAATAAGCCTATGGGTTTCATAACAAAACTCTTGGAAAAGCAGTTCAATGATAGTCCTTAGCAAAGTACTTCCAACCTCTCGTTGCAGAGATTACGTGCTGCGGTTTCTTTGGTACATGCGCATTTATTATTGAATTCAGTATAAATTTTAAATGGGGTAGAGGGCAAATTGTTTTCTCCATCTCGCAAACAATATAACAACAAAGAAAGCTTAGCCACTGACCTCTTTGAACGGCTAAACTTTGAACAATCATTTTTCAAAACCGTTTTTTTAAGGAACTCCTTGCAAAACTTCATAAAAAATAACCTATGCAAAGTCTCGAGACGAAGAGCTCGATACCGAGATCCTTCGAGATCGAGATGAGACTTGTGCAGCAGTCACGCTAGCGCGACCTCTACGTGTGAGCAAAGACGGCCAAAGCAAGGAGAAGGGAAAGACCAAGCAAGCGACACATAAATGACTTCCATGCACATGGAAGTAAGAGCTCTCTTTGGCCGATTCATCTGGCGCGGAATTAACATCTATGACGTCACAATCCATCCTTCCCGAGGTTCGAGGATCAATCCCACACTGAAGGTGTGCGAACACAACAGGGCCGCACACGCTTCACCTGAGACCTTCGAGACCGAGACTCCAAAAAACGGGTCTCGAGACTCCATCACTTTCAAAGTGACTCCGATCACCTTTGTCTCCAACCTGGCTTGGTCCTTACTTAGTGTGAAACAAGCAAAACTATCGGATATTGCTAAAAATTGTGAGGTATTTAGAGACATCCTTTGACTGCTACCACCGTGACTAGAGATAAACGGATTTATGTTTTTCAAATCCAATAACTTTATTTCAAAATCCGATCCAAATTTCCGTAGATCCAGTCCAATCCAAGTCCAGTCCAATGCATATCTCTAACTGACAGTTGCGAAGAAGTTCAAGAAAAAATTATCAAATCTAATCCAAATCCCGTTAACCAGAAATGATATTATCCCATTCCATCAAAAAGCTAAAAATCCGCAGGATTTAAATCCAAATCCATGTTCAATGTTCATACCGACCCTCCCCACAGCAAAAGAGGAAGTGAAAAGTGATTTTTACAGAACACATGGTGCGCAAAAGTGAACTTTGTTATGAGTTGGTTGGACTATTTCGGAGTGGAAAAAGAGTCTGAGTTGAGGGTTTCATATTTTTAGGATCAAAGCAGAAGGCCTTACCGCTGAAGCAGGAGTGAAGTTGGAGTCTAAAAATGTGACACTGCTCAGTAGAAATGAACGGATTTTGGTTTTTCAAATCCATGTCCAATTCAACAATTTCATTTCAATATCGAATCCAAATCCGATAAACAGCCAGTTTCAAACTCCAAATCCTGTTTAAGTCCAAAATACTATCAATCGTGCTCTGCTAAAGGCAAAATAGCCCCAGCCCTACGTTGCCTCATGAAGAAAAATAGACACTACCAAATAAATACCTTGGCAACAAACTCAAAGTAACTTACAGCAACACCAACACATCCCAATTTTTATGTTATCTTGTAATACCAAAGAGACCACACTATTAAAAAATGTCTCACTAGTGATATCAGTGGCGTAACTGACATGGGTCAAAAGGACGAGCTGCCCCCCCTGGCAAGTTAAATGTAAAACCTCGGCCCCTTTTAGTTGACATTTTGATATTTAGTAATCTTTAGGTTGTTGCTGTTTTGCGTTTTTCGGGTGTTTTCGGTTTTTTAGCTGGTATAGACATCCACGACATACAGAGGTTCACTGTAATTTCTTAACTTTTTTTCTGAGTTTTGTCTTGTGGGCCCCCTACGGTGACCAGTGGCCCCATTCATCTCAGCTTTGCCACCCCTGGCTGAAATCTCTAGTTACACCACTGGTGATAATGAAAGCATCAGCAAAACAATTTATTTGTGCAATGAGGATGATTACGTGCCTTTCATTTCTCAATATAAAAAATAACTACAATATAGAAATATTTAATGCACAATCTTGGTGTGACACACATAATGTCACTTAGAATGGCATTTTGTCAGCAATAATCGTAACAAAGACCATAAACAGCCACACCACTAAAGAATATAAAATTCATTGTGAGGTGTGTTTGTTTGTCAGCCTGGCTGGTACAGCACATCTGTTCCCTGGTTGTCAAAGCATTGGTTCATGTTAGACTTTTAAGCACCACTCAACATTAAAGATTACTTACAAATGTCTTCAACTTGCATTGCAAATTTTAATGTGCCAACATACCATTAAAACTCCAGAAAATTACTAGTTTTGGCTCAGGGGTGAACTTGTCATACTCTTGACTTGCCAGTGCAGGCAAAGTTAGGACCCCTTCCAGAAAGCAGTGGTGTAGGCTAACTAGGATATTCAAAGTTGAAAGTATAGGTATAGTCAGTGTAGATTTAGCAAGGTAGAAAAGAGTTGGCAATAAATGTAAGCATAATTGACAACCATGCAGTTACTGCAGCTGGTGGATGAAATTTTAATCCAACCTGCCTGTCCAACTCTATCCTGGTATTAACACTTCCAATTCTGCTTAGTTTAAGGGCTACACTACCAAATATATCGTGCTACACTGGGATTGTGGAGGTGCAGTGTAGGCAAGGCTTAGGCTAGTGTTCAGTTTGAGAAGTTGAAAATTTGAACTTGCTTGAGTAGCTATTAGCCTACTGTACTATTGTATTTTGCACATTAGTTTCACGAACACCAATTCAATGCGTTTACAATTGTCAACCATGCAGATACACACTGTCGAAACAACCTCTTCATTGCATGCCTACAAACGGCACTTCATCCACGGTTACCATAGGCACGCTTCGGCTGAATATACTCCGACTCTGCTCCGACACATTTTAAAGTTTTGGACTCCGACTCTTGTTCACACTCCAAAGTGAATTATCTTAACTTTTGGCAGTGTCTAAACGACCGTATCCTTTTTTCGCATTAAAAAGACTAAAAAACCGTATCAAGTGAATTTGCTGATAACTGCAATATATGTCAGTTGCTTCTAAGATAAAGGATTAAGACTTAAGGTGGCCATAATTTTTTTACCCTATATCCTAACCATTTACCTTAACTGCAAACCCTAACCATCAACATTAAACGCTAATCCTAAACCCAAACCTTAGACACTAACACTGAACCCTAACCCTAAATGCTCACTATAAACCCTAATTTGAAACACTAACACAAAACCCTAATCCAAAATGCTACACCTAACGGTTACCCTAGTCTAAAGGTTAATTTAATTATCAACACTTGTCTGCGTTTCGAAATGTACATCACCAGGGGTCCAAAAATTTTGAATCTTGTGTAAGTAGGCTACATCAAAAGAAAAACCAAATACAACAAAGGAGTCACTCGAACTGAGGATTATTTAGTCACTTCCCACCCGACCACGTTGATAGTAGTAGTGAAATGTTCTCCAATTCAGTTTTATATCTGGCAGAAAACTGGATGCGGGATACGGTACTTTTTGTCCTTCGAAACAGAAAACAGGAAATGCTCGTTGTTGAGACACTACCTAAACTTATGTGAGCTGAATTTTACTGGCCAACATATTGTTAACGTATCCCCATGAACAAGAAATTGTCCAAATCTTTACACACATGAAACTCAACAACCTAACCATACTTACATCCAAGTTGTATTAAAATTTAAAGACGTCCTGTGAAGTAGTATTGCACATTTGAAGGTTTGTGATAACATGCTTTGTAAAAACCAATCTGCAATAAAAATAATCAATAATAAACAAAGTAACCTTTTATTAAAAAACTTGACTCCGGCTCCGGCCCTTCCTCAAAAAAACTTAACTCCAGCTCCACACCTATTTTCGAAAATCGTCAAGACTCCGGCCGGAGTCAACTCGGACACTCCGGCTCCTGTACACCTCTGCCAGCGGGCAGCCCGCAGTTGAGCCATCCACGGCGCCCGCAGCATGTGGGCATCAGTGTTGAATATGATCTAGTTTCCGGATCGCGATCCAACCGGATTCGGCAATCCAGAACCGGATCCGGATTGGACTAGATTTTGAAAAGAACTCAACTGGATTAGATATGGACATCCAAACTGCCTTGATCACTGCAGTAGAATGCTTAATCAGAGTTTTTTCGGATATAAACCGGATTGCATCAAATATTTGGACAGGTCTACCGGATTAGGATCGGACCAGATTACTCAATGAAAATTTTGGACTGGATTAGGATTGCAAAAATCTCCGATTTGTTCAACACTGGTGTGCATTGGACACTCGCGCGGTCAGGCACCACCGGCGCCAAAGGTACCGCAGCCACGCCGCAGATGACCCTGTGTGCATCTGCCCTTATACTCTACCAGTGCTTTACCTTTGACTCACAACACTGAAATACATGAAACTTCAAGTTAAAGCACTATTATTAGCAGTATATGCAATGAGAAGCTCAGTTATAAAGTGAAAGATATCAAATCAGAAAAATTGCCAGGTACAGTATACAGCACGAGGGAATCATTAGCACTAGGCTGCACATATGCAAATAATGATGAACTGTGCTATAGGTGTTATTACTAAGTAGGAAGTATCGCTGTATTATAACGATTATGGACGGGATCAATGAAAGTCACTCGAATTCCTTATTTAGTGACATGATACATAAGAGAGCAGGCTTGTATCTTACCTTACACCACCGGATAATACGTAAATGCTCCAAATTTAAACAAACACGATGTAGAACTTTGAAGGATGTGGGAAACTCCGCTGAAGCAAACTTGCAGATTAAATGCAGTAATCTACAGTCCAGAAATAGAACTTTTTTGCGAAGAAGTTTATCAAATCCATCAAAAAGCTGAAAATCCGCTGGATTTAAATCAAAATCCATGTTCATCTCCGCTGCTCAGCGCTCATCTCTACAGCTAACTTCCAAATAAAGTAGGCTAACTACCTTTAAAAATACTGCATAGATTCTCTTGGTCTTACCTCTAAATTGGTTCGTATGCTGCTTTCTGCTGGTAAAAGCTATATATAGCAAGTGGAAGCTGGAAACGAGTTTATTATGATGATGTCTTAACCTTGCATTTGTGTGACTCAAATCACGAAATAACACGAATACAACAATAGGAAAAACAATTACGTCAAAGGCCACAAATCGATTAGGCTACATGCTGATGAGAATATGAAAACATCATTCTTTAGACGCTTTTACTGAAATTTTGTTACTTTATTATTGTGCTCAGCATAACGAAATACTACGTAAATAGGCTACACCATTTTAGAAGCCTATATATAGGTTACTTTCAAAAAGGAAAAAGCAAAAGGCCAAAATAACTCAGCAGCAAGTTGTGAATTGATTCGCACTTGACTTGCCATGCAGTGTTGAACATGATCCGGTTTCCGGATTGCGACCCAAGCGGATTATGCAATTCAGAACCCCATCCTGACGGAATGGATATCGAAAAAACTCTACCGGATCAGATGTGGATATCCAAACTGCGTTGATCACTGTAGTCAAATGTTTAATCAGAGACTATTTTCGGATGCAGACCGGATTGGATCAAACATTTGGACTGTGCTACCGGACTAGGATCGGAATGGATTGCACAATGAAAATATTGGACTGGATTAGGTTTGCAAAATCTCCGATCCGTTCAACACTATTGCCATGATCAAAGACTCGATTTAATTTGAAGCTTGTTGCATATAATTTGGGTTTGCCCGGGAATCGAAGGTCTGATAACNCAGAATTGACTTGGAATCGGAAGAATAATGGCTCGGAGTCGACTCGAATACAAGATTCTTCACTTTTGCCCATCANTGGAATCGATAGACGATCGAGTCTCTGAGTCGAGAAACTTTAGCATGCTTTGAGAGTAATGTGATTGCCTGTCTGAATTTGCGTAGTAAGATTGTGGGATTTGGGGTTGCGAAAATATCTTCTTGGCTTTTCTTTTAGGTCTAAGTTTGTGTAAATCGAAGAAAACTCAAAACCGATAAATCCTGTGTTTATAAGATGTGTCTATCAAAGTGTTTTTTTCACAGCAAAGAATCAGACGCTATGACTTTTACAGAATTGTATTTCACATCTGAGCCGGCATGTTCAGCTCTACCAAGTGCATGAAAGTATATAATCAACAAACAGTAAACCTCATCAGGTAAAAAAAAATCTGGTTAAGAAAATCTAATTTGAATTTAAAGTTCGTTTCTATTGAGGTCAGTACTTTCTAGCTGATAGTGATCCTGTTTCCAGTAGCTGCCTTTGCAGTCTTTAAAAGACATTATGACTGTTTTCAAGTCGCTTGCGGTTAAAAAATGTGCCGAAGAATAGTTTACATTGAGATCATTTTAGCTTTTATTTGTACAAATATCATTGAAAATAAGGGTTGACTCTCGTGGGTGTTCGAAGTTGCAAACTTGAATCATGCATTTACTGCCAATGCAAGACCAGCAGTTCCGCTTGGTTGTTCATGATGAGGCAACTCATACGTATTCATCACCTCGCATTTCGATTGGCTGGAATGAAGAACAGCTGTGAAGAAAGAAAATGTTGGATGAGCGCGGATCGATAAAACAGGCCATTCGTTGGGAGGGGCTGTTGGTTGCCAGACGGCGGCGTCCTGGCCGTGGACGTCAGTGATATGGCGTGGTGATCGTTGAGGCATAAGCCTACTGGCATACCCAATGAAGAACGGCGTGTTGTAGTGAATTAATCAAGTATTAAAGTCTGTTTAACGTTGGTTGTCACTGGTTTCGTAGATAGAAAAGACAGGAAATTCAGGTCTGAGCTGTTGGAATGGCTGTTCCTGTGAAAAGCCTGTCGTCGATACCAGCTTGTCGAAGCGAACAGATTCCAGTTGAACTACTTGTTGAATTGTGGCTTAATAAGACTAGTGTGCGTCACCATGCAAGTGTTTGTAAGGTCAGTTTCCATGCCGGAGAAAATCGGCGAAATGGCAAGGGCGGCAGGTACACTAATTAGTAATTTACAGTTACACAGCTGCTGCAGGTCAATTTCCTGATGTCATGTACACTAACTTTATTAGCTTTTCTAACAAGTTCTTTGTTCTGTAAACTTTGAAGTTATCTAGTTAAAGCACGGGCTGACTGGTGGGTTTTAAAAGACTAATAATGTATCTTAAAAATGTACTTTCCTCAATAGCTTGTGCTGTTCATTGTTGTCATTGTGGAGATGCTATGCAATTAATCTCACTAAATTTTGCCACAGGGTTAAAGATTATGTTAGTTGATGTAGTTATTTAGTTCATAAAGTAAGGACATGATAAACATGATGTTTCAGCTTTGCATTTGCTGTGCACAAAATTTGTAAACAAGGTTTTCATGCTGCATGAAAACATTTATACCGTTAACAGTAAAAGCTGAGGTCACAAGTTTTGTTACCATGTTTATGGTTGCTTGCATTGTTCTACCTCAAAGCAAACGTTAAGTCTGTACTTTACATAAACTTACACATTCAAACAAACGATTTTGCCAAGCTGTCAAAGTTTTTGAGACATGATGCTAGTTTTTAGATGATTAGTCAAGCCTGTGTTTGTCTTAACTTTGATGTTATGAACATTAACTGAGTCATGAAAATAAGGTATTTTTATTAAAGCCTTAAAATAAACGTTTTATGAAGAGCTGCTTCAACACTAGTAATAAAGTAGACAGAACTAAATATTGAATGAACAGAAAGCAGTCAAATTAAATAATCAAATCTTTGAAAAAGGTCATAATTGGCTAAATCATTAAACATTTTTTGCAAAGGCAGATTAATGGTGCATAAACAAAAATAGCTGTGTCTAACTTAGAAGTTGCTTATTCAGTTCATATAAAAAATGTGAACCAGTGCAAGAAATGTTAAAGCTGATGTAACCAAAGTCTTCAGTGTGCCATTTTTCAGAATATTTTTAATTTGAAAACTACTTTTGACAAACGCATTTTCCATCTTTAAAATAGCTTGTTCAAGTAAGGGTCCTACAAACTTTTACAATTGGTTTTTAATGCTTCTCACTATTTTTCTCTGCATAAAGTTAGACGAATCACAATGCAGGATACAGTTGATGCTGGTGCTGATAGTGGATTTAAATTTTCTAATGAAGAAGCATCAAATGATGAAGGACGATTTGTGACTATTGATCTGCACAATGTTTCACCACGCTATGAAGACATATGCCCTCTGGGCCTTGGATCTAAAGCTCTAGTTTTTTCAGCAATTGACCAACAATGTCGAAGACGCTTAGCAGTGAAAAAGGTTTGACATTTTTCCCTTGTTAATGGTGCTTTTGAATGATGGTAATTCCAGCTGACATGATTGGAATACAGAATGTTTTTGACAGTGGTATTATGAAGGTCACCAATCATCAAGGATCATAAAATTCAAATTATGGATATATACCGGGTTTGAACTTTCCTGTGGACTTAATGATGTTACATTTGCAGGTTTCAGTGAACTCACAAACGTCTCCTGTTGATCTCAAACGTTTACTTAGAGAAATTCGAATTTTACGGCGTTTAGATCATGAGAACATTGTTCGAATTTGTCATACTCTTGTTTCACATAAAGGAGATACTTCCTGTGTAAGTATTAGTTATTGTCTCATGGTCAACGCGTTTTTCATTTACTGTTTAACTATGATTTATGTAATGTTCATCTGAATGAGGTGTTGAATGCTGGTAAGATTCATAACACTGTGAGACTTGTTCTNTTACTAGAGAAAGCAACTTNGGAAGTATTAAAGACAATGTTCATCAGCTGAACTTGACCTTCTTTTTAAGTTCCTTAATAATCGACTGTTTGGCAGAGATAGTTACGGATTGGTTTTTGTATCAAGAAAATGTGAAACATTTTGCAACCAATGAGACATTAAGTAGCGTGGTATCTCTTGTGATAGTGCCAGTTAAATGTATTACCTATCCTATGTGCTTTTCATGCAGTCGTCACAAAACAATCAAACCCAAAGCCCAGCCAGTGAAATAACTGCCAATGCAGTTTACATTGGAATGGAACTCATGGATACAGATCTGCGAAGCATTCTGAAGCAAGAAAAGCTTTCACCATGCTATGTTCAACTCTTTACTTACCAAATGTTGAGAGGCCTAAAGGTGAGATAAAACATACTGTGAGGTGTTATAAGTGTAATGGTCAAATCTGATTCTGCATGTATGAATAATGATAATGTGAGCATATGTCAAAACTAATCAATAAAAAAATTTGTATGGATATTCAACAAGAACCGTTGGCTAGAGTGATGCTTTTGAGTATCTTGTTCATTTCTAGTGAAGATACAGTTTAATGCAGAAGTATGTCTTAGCAGTGATGCCAATGTAAAGCTTGAACTGCAGTTGAGTTTAATTTTATTGAAAGATAGCTGCAACAATGCAACAACCTGTTTTACTGCAAACTTTTTCCAGGATCAATCATAGACTCATAGAAGATTTATCTCATTTAGTTTAACTTAATATACTTGCCACTTGCAAACACCAATCTGCGAGAGTAATGTGTTTTTATCTCACTGCTAACTCTCTTGCTTGATTCAAAAAAGGAATAATTTGTTTGTATAGCAGCAGAAAGCTGCTTTAGAACATGGCATATAGCTTGATATATCTGAACATGTAAATCAGTACTGGTATTTGAGTCATGGGAATCGTTTCCAGTACGTGATGTAACCCTTCAATAATCTTTTTTTGTTTTATTCTCGATTGGTTCTAGAAAATTAGGTGACCAAACTGACTGCCAACAAAAAAGTGAGGTTTCTAGGCAAGTCTTAGGTCATGGTGTGATAGTAGAGATCACAAACAGTGAAACAAAANTGGTGTAATTTGCTGCTTGGTGGTCAGCATTTATTTTCTTTAAGTTGGTGAATTTTGAAAAGGTTTGTTCTAGCTCATGTGTTCGTTACTTAGCGCTAAGTTTGCTTTAAAAATGTTTACCTCAATAATTGCGCATGTGGTAATTTGATTATTATTACAAAATAAGGTTCACTGTATGCTGGCCTGGTTCGATTTCAAAATCTTAAACTAGCGCTCCAATGCAATCATCAAGTGACAGAGTACGGTGGAAGTAAAAGATGGTTGGTGTGCCATGTATGAAGGAATGAGTTTGATTGAAATTTTTAGGTTGTTTGAAACAAGGTTTTGCTAGTGTTTAACAGGAACATGCATCAATGCTGCGTTACGTCTTGTCTAACAGAAATATGCGCTGTGCCGCTATCTGTTGCTGATAGGGGTCTGTTTCTTGTTTTCAGGTAAAGCTCTTTCTTAGCAAAATATTTCACATACGGTTTATACTGCACATTTTTGTAAAGGTTCCTGCAGTTAGTAGTGCAAGACCAAAATTGTTATAAATTGAGCTACCCATCCAGGTATTGTCAGAAACCTGAAAAGAAAATTCTATTTAGCTTCTTTGTTTGACAGTGTAGCAGTATTCCGAGTTTCCAGCTTAGTCTCGCAGTCAACGGTTATAAAGCACTGGTACTGCGTAGTGTATAATGAATAGAAACGACGCGCGCTTTGAATTCGTGTTGGTTCTGTGGTTATCTAGCACTTGTCTGTCGCTGTCAACATCTTACAAATTCCTTCACTGCCGTGCGTAAGGTTAGGCCTGCTCTAAAAATACACTCACTGTTCTGTAATTAGGATGAAGCGTGTGGCATTGTTTTCGCTGCACGCCTATTCCCCGCTCCGCCGATACCTGGTAAAACCATCCCTGGAACGTATAGACTTTCACAAAGGCATGTCCGCTCGGGTGTTATATCGCATCGTCCTGTACCTTGATTCGTCGAAGAACTATACCGTTTCAAGGTTCATTTGCTGTGATACGAAGTTTGCAATAATTAGAGATTTCATTATAACAGAAGCGTGTAGAAGTTGATTGAGATCTGTCGCGATGCGAGATCATAGCTGTGTTCTGCGGTAAGCTGCTGGAACGAACCGAACGATTTTGACCTTTTGTTCTACATTTCCGGGTGCGATGAAGTGTTTGGTTAGCGACGGGTTCTTTTGTGATGATTGCTTGACTGGTTGAAACGCATACCTCTGCACTCGTTCTATTTATAACCATTAGCGTAGTTGCTGGCGTCGGTGTTATGTTCTTTCTTACATGATCAACTTGATGTAAATTTTGTTAGTAATCAAATTAATCTGTTTGTTAAATATATATTTCTCATCTCAATGGCTTAAAAACAAAAAATGTTTTTGTTTTTCACTTGTGCGAAGTAAACGTTTTCTTGTTTTCCTCATTCTTAAACGCTCGACCATCTTTTTGCCAAAACATGGTTGGTCGCGTGCACCACTGACGTCATCTGCCTGGTGCAGTGCAGACGTAACATCGAGCTTTTCTCCATGCTGTTCTGAGTTGCCAAGAGAGGTTGCGATCCGGATTTTTCAATGCGCGGATTCATGTTTACGTGATCATGCCCGATGAAAGTTGCGCAGAAATGCGTGTGCGATTGCGCGAAATCACGCCGCAAAAGGTGTTCCCGCAATTCTGAGGAATTAGTGTGTGCTAATTCAGTCACGTGACGGCAGTTCGTGGAAGGTCGACAAAAATCGTTTTAAATGTAGTCCACGTGCTGGAAATCACTGCGTCGTGGCAAGATGAGCGATTTGGTTGAATCGGTTTTGGCTTTCACAAAGAGCCTTGCTGCTGGAAAAGTTTCATTTACACTCCCCTAATTTAAAGAACTCTTTAATAACGGCGGCCTACTAATCCCCTGTAAGTACCGTTTCAAGAGCTGTGGTTTCGTGGCCACGACGATTGGTGCTTGCAGTACCTTGTCAGCGGGTCGTTGCGTCAAAGTTCCAAGTCGCCGCATCACCGTGTCCTGCTTCCTGAACCGATTAAACTCGGAAGCATCACACAGCAGGAATTACAGCGCAATGTGTTGCTCACGGTTCATTCTAGTTCAAAATAAGGCCAAAAGAACCAAATACAGAAAGCACTCGTTTCTCCAGCCCGGTCGATTGGTGTTCGACTTGACGACGAAGCGCGTTTGAGTCGTGTTTTTACTCATAGCGCTCAGCAAAGAGAAACGGCATTGTCTATCGAACGCAAAAAAGCGGTCCGCCTGGCCACGCGGTTTTCCTTCCAACCTATTGATTTTGGAATAGCAAAGGAAAGTGTCGGGTTACTCTCTCCCAGGTTGCGAACCCGGGCGCTGCTGCCAGGAATGATGTGACGAAGCACTCTGGGAGGCTTGGCGATATTTCTCTGCCTGCGCAATGTTTATGTTTAAAATTTCAAAACCTTGCTTGGCGCCACGTGCATAAGGAAACAAACAAAGCTCTCGATGTGTCGCCGGCACCGTAAGCACATTTATTCCGGATGCACCGCGTCACGTTAATGATCATTGCTTCACGCGTCAAGCGTGCTCCGAGCGTGAGGTTCTTGTGTTGGCGAGAGAAGCATTTTCAGTCTGTCAGCACTGACTACCTCAAAGATATTCGCCGGGACCGGCACTGCGTTCTGTTTCCATCTTCCGCTTAACCGCGTCGCCCTACGGCGGGTTGACCCTGCTCGAGGGCGGCAATTCAAATGACTCACTCCAGAAGTATTTCGCGACGAACCGCTCTTTTCTTTGTGACGTAACCGGCGGTGCGCCTTGACGAATTTCCGTCCTCAGGTCTAAAACTGATTGCCAAACATCAGTACACATTGTTCAGAATTTTTCTCTGGCCGTTGAGTCGCCATTGAGCGCTATAGTGACGAACCGGGCGTCGGTCAAACAACTCGTCCATCCCCTGAGAAAAGTATTTTGCACTTTTGCGCCGTGTTTTCCTTTTTTCGCACTCAAGTACGTTGGCTCGATAAGTGATGCAATGCAAAGCCCTAAAACACGTTTTCCGTGTTCCAGTGAAGTGGTTCTCAAACCTTTTTGAAGGATGTA
>JGI24158J21664_10009521_pt1 | contig 12967 bp, 8 predicted proteins | sample Ectturendosymbi3_FD_21664 | JGI IMG/M metagenome (IMG submission 21664) | reverse complement strand
CCCCCCCCGTCTAGAACGCATCATCGGCCACTTCATGGAGAACAACATACAATGACGACCTTGCAATTAACCACTACCAAAAACGAATGAAACAACAAAGCAAGGATCGTTTTCCTTGGGTGTGACGCACAGATGTACTTGAATGAACAACACACACGGTAATGATTTGGGTGAAACTAAGTTGGAATTCTCGAAAAAAACTAACTACGTTGTGTGGTTGTTTCAAACACGACTTTGTAAGACCTCCAATTTTTAGTTTTAGTTCATGTACAAGCCCGTGTACTAAATGAACAAAAAACACTCAAAAAAAGATGAACTAATGCAAACGTAAGCCAGACTGCGCTAACAAGAAAATAATTTTTTCCGTTTCGCTCAACCTCAATTTATCGACATTGACACACCGTCTGTGAATCTTGTTGCTGCATTTCCCGCCTCAGCGCAAAAACATCCTGCACTTCAGTTCATCGTCAGTAATGTGTGTTTTGGAACAAACCGATAAAAAACAGCATTTCACGCTTTACAAGCTCTTACCAGAAAGTTTCAGACTATCCGCCAATCCGTATGGAATGTAAGTGAAAATGAACATCATCCCCAGTTCCAAAGATGGTGTTTGACGCAGGTCGACATGCTTCATCAAGTATCCGATTAAACAACGTTAAGGAAATGTCCAAAGCACCATATGAGAAGGTGAAGTGATGATGTTATGAACAACTTAACAAATGTCTAACCTGCTGATGTGGGTCAATGATCACGGGGCTGATTACGGGGGGAGGGGGTTGAAATTGGCCAATCAAACGCACGATGCATGCGCCTGAGCCATGGACAGCGCTCTGAAAATACCGACCTATCAAATACCGAGCGGGAGAAGAGCTATTGATAGTTGGGGGGAGTTATTTTGAACAATGCACCTATGAACAACTGCAACTTCTGCGGGCGAAAAATATTTTTTCTTTTTTGGTAGAAGATTGAAAGCTGTGAGTGCGGCTTTGTATCCGGCAGAATTTGAAAAACTTCAAATGAAAAATCATCAAGCATCAGTTTTGACGTGCACAATCCGAAAATGCATGCTTTAATAATTTAAGAATTAATGTATCGGGTATATTCGCCAAACAAACCGTGCTTCACAAAATCCCCCCCACCCAGCATCAACAGGTTCAGGTATTGTCAGAAGCTCAAAGCTGTCGATACTCGTATAAGCGCACTGGACTTGCTAACAGTCACCATGGAGCAATCAACAGCACAGAGTTTGAGATTTGACCTCGGTATAAATCTGAAGTCTGCCTTTCCCGAATCTAAATGGACATTCGGTCAAATCGACTTCAGATAATATTTCTGGCTTCCATACAGAACGTGAAAACGAAACGAATGGTAAAAAAAAAGAGGAACAAGTACCTTGGCAGTTTTTACTTATATGCGAACACCGCGTTGCTTTTTTCGACCTGCACGGAAAAATGCGCTCATTACAAAATAATTTATTTGCAGGCGAGGCCTATCTTTGACGTTACAAGAAAGCAAACTTTTCTTTGACCGGTTTCGCTTAAAATAAACTTCAACAAAAAGGATATCAATGCACTGATCAGAGCAATGAAGACACCGAGCAGTGCAGAACCAACCATCATCCTCATGAAGTCAGCTATGGTTAGGAAAAATGCATTTGAGCCCGAAGCACCATGAGCAATGCTGTCCGCTCCAAGTTCCTGGAAGGTACTGCAACAAAACAAATGCAAAATCGACTGCGGGGTTGTCAGCGTAAGTATTCACGCAGGCCATCTTCATTGCTTGTATTCTTTGGCCTGAAACTTGGTATTTTAATTTTGCTGACAGCAATTGGCGGAAGGCCGAAGCCTGAAATTTGCTTCTTGCCGGGGCGGTTGGGGAGAACGCTCTTGCCCAAGGAGCGCTACGGCGATTCACTCAGTGGTCGTGGATCGATCACCCAACCTTCAAATTTAGAGGCGGACACTTTACGCTGAGCTAATGCCACCCCCGACTTTTTAAACAAACACACACGGCCACGAACAGCACAGCTGTCTACTGCTGCATCATTTTCAAAATCTTAACTTAAGGAGCTAAACTGCTTGTAAACTGAACACAACCTGCCACTATGATGAGGTGTTCATGATAATCACTTGGAAGGGACAAACGTGCTCATTGAAAGTAATTTTTTCGGCAGTGAAAACCCGTTATTGCCAGCTGCACTTCCAAGCAATATCGACACATCAAGGTCGGTGCGGAATTTGACAATGGCAGCACTGAAACTATTCCCTATTATTATGTTACGTAACACTTATTGTTACTAGGTTTGAACCATACAGATGTCATCACGCTTTCGGCTGCAACAGAGCGCTAAGAAAAGGCTTCTACAGCATGAAACCTCACAGGTGCGAAGGATGCATCTTACGCATTACAACGAATGCCGCCAAACAAGCATGTTCTTGTTAACAACGTATTAAGATGTTTTCCGCTGATGGAATTTGACCTGAATCATAAAAGCAATGGGGTACTTGGAAAAACTTACGTTTTGCAACAACCAGGGCTACCTTGCGTTGAAGTATTAGTTTGATGAGATTCAAGCCCCAGATTGGCTCAGACTGGCCCGGTTCAGCCAACAGCAAACGTAACAAACAGAACCGAGATTTCCTCTTTGAGCTGCACTGGGTGGCGCAATTGCGTCGTGCGCAAATACCATCTGAAGCGCACTTGTCAGCTTCACGCTTGGCGCTGGTAACCAAGCCGTGTCATTCCATTCCAATCCCAAACTGCGCCACTTACATAAACACACTTACTTGGTCAAAACAATCGACACAGCGTCGTTGAGGATGCTCTCGCCAAACACCAGCATGTTCAGGGTGGGGTCAACGTTGAGAGCTTTGAAGATAGCGATGGTTGCGACAGGGTCGACCGCGGACACGAGCGATCCGAACGCGAAGCTGGAACAGAACACGGCCGCGGTACGAGTCTTGCCGTTTGAGAAAAGCGAACTCGCTTGTGCAATCCGTTCGTAAAACGCTCGCTTTTTGTCGATTAAAATACGTGGAGTTTGAACCGCTCCAACCGCTAAGCTAAGAACAGCAGCAAATGATGCCATAAACTTAATAAAAACAACGGAAAGCCTCGCCCCTAATGCACTTACATCAACTCAACATCATTCAACCACGGCAATGAAACTTAAACGGGGAAATGCAGTTTGGAGAAAACGTTCACTGGCAACTGAAAATTCTGAGCAGCTCTTGCAAAAGTTATTTTCAGCAATTGTCAGTTTGGTGTTGTATAAAAATTTGTAATTTTGTATTCGAGCAGGCGGCATAACTCAGTCTGTTAAACACTCTTTAGCTCAGCCACAACAACATTTCGACCAAGGCAGCAAGTGTTCTCCACTGATTGTTTGCGCATAAAGCACATTCTGTCGAAACAGAAGCCACTGGTTCACAGCGGATGCAACAAAACAAAGTCGGAAGTAGTTTGACGCAAGCATTACAAAAGTTCATTTTACAGCCAACAGTGTACACCAACCTATCTGTCAGTGTCAAGTTAAAGGCAATTCCTGCCACTCCCATCAAGTAGATTCCTCCCCCAACCACCATCGCTGATATGAACGTCCCGATAACGGCGAACACAAGAATGGAGCCGAAATTTTGAAAGAAGTTTCCCTGAAGAGAGAAAACCTCGATTAAGCCTTGCACGACTTAGAACTTCTTTAGAAGCATTCACACGAGCCGCACAAGCCACCCCCATGCACCATCCGACCCCCATGCACCATCTGACCCCCAACGCACATGCCACCCTTATCCGACCCCTCTAGCGCGCAACTTTTACGCAGAAGTTCGGATATCAGCAGCGTTAACAAGTAGGTAAGGAAAGTACCGCTTTAAGCTGCTGCGACCGAGTCAATTAAAATTGTTTACTAGCTATGGGCGTCGGAAGGTCAGGGGCAAGACCCCTGGATTTTGAAATTTGACATTTTTATGTTACATTTTTAGCTAGGTCGTTTTCTTAGTTTCGAAAAGGAAAGATTAGATTTCGCCCCCCCTTGAAAAAATCTTTATGCCCCACCCCTGGAAAAATCCTTGCGACACCCATATTAGTAGCAATTCACTAGAGAAGCAACGAAGGTCTTGGGGTAAGTTGGGCAGCAGTCATTCTTCACGGCGAGACTGAAGGGACAGTCGAGCAAATATAGGATGCTGTATTGGATATTGCTTCACTGCAGTGACAGATGAGCTTGATACCGTCGCAAAGGATAACACTACTTTGCGAAAAGAAGTTTTTGCAACGGTTGGATGGCGCAATAAGGAGACTTGTGGCCACAGGTTGTTGAACAATGGCGCATATAGGTTTTGTAGGAAAAACTATTGCTTTTGAGAAGTGGGCGAGTAACCGTTCGATCGGAAGGCGACTTTGCAGTCGATGCAGTGACTAATGCACGCCAAAGGAAACGCGTTTTGTCGAAGTAGTTTTACCACTGGTAAGCAACTATGTGTTTGTATTAAGCAACACTTTTTAAAACGTCGAACGCCTCGCATTCTACAAATTACGCAGAACAGTGATTTTTAACAGCAAGTTGCTGATTCCCTTGCTACCCTGCTGCCAAAAGAAACCTCGTTCTAGAAGTCAGTGAGTAATATCTTCACAATACACTAGGACTAGATTTCAGGTTGAAGGTTTGGAATGGAAACACACGTAAAATTATTGGTCGAAAGCTTTCCACAGAACAGCACACCTTGTGCAAAGTGAACAACATACCTTGTGTAAATTGTATCCAGCTTCAAAAATAATTGGTGGTAACAGCAACAAGAAGAAAGTATTGGGAGAAAGCATTTCTTCAGCCTGGAATTAAAACAATTTCGTTTAAATACCCTTTTAACAAATACACGTTAATTCCAAAGCGCCAATTTTGACAGCAATTAAAAAAGCAGACAGTCTACTACAATCATAAGGAAACTCTAGTTCAGCTACGTACGACCCAACTATCTTTATGGTCCAAAAATTGTATCTCCATTGTAATGAGGGTTACATATCAATGCACCTACACTCTATCCGCAGCACATTGAGTTTAGCCGAAGCCAATGAAAGCGTTTGAATCGTCACTGCAATGGTAACGACCGTTTGGCACGTCGAATCACTCCGCAACTGTGATGTCACAGGCAAGTTTAGTGCCCATGGAACAACAACGGTAGAAATTCGAAAAGAAATCATGTCTACCGCAGTGCAGGGCTGCATATGAAATGACATGTGTATATCCAATGTTGAGATTTTTGACAAACACGCTTATAGAGCGTAATTGACTTTGCAGGCTTGTGTCGAGTTCACAACGCACCGCTGGTAACGTGTGCGCAGAAAACAATTGATTTTGTTACGTGGCGTTTTTTTCCCAAGTTACAGTTCAAAAAGGATCTTTTTTTTCAATTTGAAACAAAATTTCCGTTCAACACTTTTTGTAGTTTCTCTTGCAACTCATAACATCCTGCAGCAAGATGTCACGCCTTAGGACAAATCGTGTTTGTTGATCGTGCCCAAGAACTGAGCAGCTGGGATTTCGGAAATGTTGCAAGCTGGTCCATCCAGCAAAACAAACGAACCTCGCATCCTGTGTTTTGAACTCATGCTCTGTCTGCCTTTGATCACAGTCGATCCGACGCAAATGTGTGAGATATTCCGTGTTCATGAAAAACGCCACGAGCTAAAACAATTGTCGGTGTATGATGTAGTCACTTGTGCGTCATTAAGGTTCATTGCTTGTGTTGTGCGATCGACGACTTTAAAACACAAAGTGATTCGGCGCCGATTTAAGATCGTACTGAACACATGTTGCGTATACATCATTACTTATATGTCGGAAGAGCGTATCGAACCAGCGCTTTGGTATCAGAGGCACATTCACAACTGTAACAGTTTTTCCATGACTGCAATATAAAGGCACTTAGGGACCGATGCTAAACCGTGGCGTATCTTACGTCCACAGAAGAAACTACTTCGGTGGCTCCAAAGAAAATGTATGTAGCATTTGGTGGCACTATCGTCCACTGAGTCCCAAAGGATAAAACAAACAGACACGTGCGCCACAACGCTGTTTCGTTAAGTGATTCTGCCGCCTGCAAGATCCATGCTCACTCGTTCCCCGACATGAAACATGGCGTGACCAGTTTTGTGCAAAAGTATGTATTCGAAATAAGAGCAGCAAAAAAGCGTGTCTGATCAAAAGCCATATTGAAAATCTTTAACCGCGAGAAAAAAACTTCATGGCAACAAATTAGCTATTTATCTATTTCAACACGATTCCATTGTCGACATCTGGTTTTATCTAAAACCATAAACATAAGCCAATAGTCTTACCAGCCAATTACCAACACCAGCTTTCTCCATGATCTTCACAATTCCACCAATCACAGCACCTGAAAAATTGGAACTTCGCAACAGATCAGTACCCCATGACAAGATATAAGATCACTTGAGTAGAATTACGCAAAAACGAAAATTTATCATAATGGAACAGTTTTGCCATTAAACCCGATACTCACACATATACTTGACACACCAATATATACATGATCATTCAGATTTTTACGATGCTGTCCAAAACCTTTCTGACATTTNAAGACAAAATAAATCATTATCTCAATCTGGTGACAAGCAAATGCCAGTATTACGGAAAACCACTTGACATNGTTTGCGTCAATAGTCGTTCAGGTTGTATTTCAAGAGGCACTTCAAAAATGCTCAATACACAAAGAGATTTGGTCAATAAATTTGGAACAAAAGGTAATAGCATCACGCCCTTGAATGTGAGAATTACTACAGTGGCTAAAACAAATTAAAAACAAACTTTACAAATTTTATCACTGTTCTAGAACAGAGCACAGTTACCAACATTACTTGTCACTTCCTGGCGCACATCACAAAGAAACACAGTTAAACAAATTCGGCAATGTCATTGGCTTCTCACCTAGAAATACAACAGCAATGCTTTCTGGCAGCAAATGGAACTTTAGTCTGATCAATCCATGAGTCAGCAAAATGCACAAAGCTACATATAAAAAACATGCTTCAGTGAGATAAGTCACATTACGTAATATATTGTTCTTACAGCTCAAAGCAACAGTAACCCTGAATTATTATCAATTCTAAATAACAGCACCGAATTCTTTTGCAACGTGTAGTGTGAAGCAACGACTGAGTTCCAACTGATAGGCATGCACTGAGCAAGCTTTGCTTAATTCATCAATATCATAACTTTCTTCAAGACACCAGTGTAGGTAATAATTTCCATTATAGCATGACTAGATGCTACAAAGGATTTTAAAACTAAAACAGCAAGATGAAAAACGATCGACAGACAGAAACTTTTTACATTTTTCTGGAATAAAATAGTTCTGGCCAGTGGTTCTAACTGGGGGGCATGCTTCCCAACACTCAATCCATTATTAAGAACCATGATCTGATGGCTATTAGAGTCCTGCATGGGGCAGGTTGTGGGTACCCGCATTTGCGGGGCAGGAACCTGCATTGCTTTGTGTGCGGATGCGGGTTGAACTTGCTGCAGGGCAGGTGCGGATTGTACTTGGTGCAGGTGCGGGTTGAGAAATTCTTTTGCAGGTAACTGAGTGTTGAGCCCATGGGCATCGGAAGGATTTTTTCCAGGGGTGGCCACTAGGGGATTTTTCCAAAATTTTTCCAGGGGGGACCAAAAGTGGTGAAATTTGGTTTTTACCCCTCAAAATTGAAAAAACAACCTTTTTTGTTGAAATTTTCAAAATCCAGGGCGGGGCCAAGGCCCCCCTGCCAATGCCCATGGTTGAGCCAAAGGACATGAACTTAATCAGCTCAAAAATCGTAAAACACGTGGATGTACAGTACTAGAGTTGTTTGCCAGCATTGTACTTAGGACAGTAGGCCTGCAGCAACTATTACATTATGATGTAACAACCCATTGTTGCAAAACATTAGCTCAGACTCTTGCCATGTGGTGGGCAAGTGAACATTTTCCATTGCTACCGTCGTACTTGGTAAGGAATAATTCAGTCTAGCAGCACTTCTACATGGATAAAACAACGCTTAACGCACAGCTAGTCACAACTGGACTGAAACTTGTTTTTATCACCACCTCAAATCTGTTGACTGAAAGATCAGATCTGCAGAAAGTTTTGGTTTGGTTGTCAATGAAAAAGAATGAGTAGCTTGATTTTGCTGCTTGTTAGACTTGTCCTAAGATATTATGAGTGGGGCAAGTCTTTCAACTTTTTTTACAGCTTCCAACAGCTTCTGAAATACTCAGAATTTATGTAGTACGATGAGCTGGTTGCAGGAATTTTATATTGCAACTTTTATCAAGGCCTATTGCACAAAATGTAAAAGTTTGATTTAAAAAACATGCTTGAGAACTATTTCAGTATAGTTATGTTCTCTTTGATAACTGATTCGAATTGAATAATGACCTAAAAGCAATTGTAGAAATGACCCGGTAAAACAAAAATCAGCCCAGAACTGTAGGCCAAATTGTTAAATTACCAAGCAACTTTATGCACTGTGGAGTAAAGTTTTAGCATGCTACGCAAACTGTTGGCAAAAGATCGCCATTTCTCACCAGATAATGTTTGGAAATATTTAGCATTAGGCCTATATGTAAATATTCACTTGAGTAAATCACTGTCGTTTAAAATGCTTGTGCATAAATGCAATTTTTTACTGCAACTTTTGTTAAAAATAAATGCATATTTCTCACGATTTTATTGCAACAAAAACTTGCCCTAGTTATGAGTTTTTAGTAATTTTCAGACAGGTGCGGGTTTGAGATTGAAAAAGTGCGGGGCGGGAGCGGGTTGGGATGGTCTGTGGGGTGGGTGCGGGTTGTGCGGGAAAAATTTCTCAAACTCCTTTGGGTGCGGGCTTAAATTTTGCGGGTGCGGGGTGGGAGTGGACACAAAATTTTAACCCGCACAGGACTCTAATAGCTATACACTGCCTCTAATAAATGATTTGGAAAAGTTGTGTGTGAAAAAGGTGAACATGCAATTCTCTGATTCTTTTAATAACAAGAATGATTCGCATGTGTGCAAGAACAATGTTTCATGATGCAGTGGATATGATATTTTGCTTGTTGATTTACACAGACCAGCTTCCATCATATGGCCAATGCTTTGTAACAAAGTTTTATATAAGCACAGAGGTAGTGTCTCTAATATCAGCACTTTTCCAATTACATGAAACACCATTTGCTTCAGCTGGTGTGACACCTGTTTTGTATTTTTGCTAGTAAGTATACTTTTCAAAAAGTGGCTGGAGTAAATAGTTAAATTAAACTACAGCTTCTTAATTGACCTTCATCAGAATCAGGTTATAGTGAATCCTGCACTGCAGGCAGATACACATTATACAATTGTTGAGGTGTAATCTGACTTTGCAAAACACAACTATGGCATTTAAAAAAGCTTCAAAAAGCACATTGTGTGTTGAAATAAAGCCCTTGTATAAAGTACTGGAAGTAATTACACTGGTCAACATTTTGGCAGCTTTACAAATTACAGCAACACAAATTTTAAAATTAAAGAACAATATCCTATACAAACCTGATTAAATTTTATCTTTACAAGGCACACCACTATATTTAAGTATTTTAGAACAAAATTCAACAAATCCTGTTCCTAAAAGTCATCACTACATCCCATTAATTTACAAAATTTCAAACTAGTCCATATTAATCTTCTTTCCATGAAAGTTACTAGAACATTAGCTGAAAATTTGGTCAATGAATCAGAAAATTTTTTATCCCACACCAAGACTAATAGCTTATTTTGCATATAAGTCCATTTTTTGTAAGTCCATTTTTTGTTTACACCAGTGGTTTCCAATGTTGGCCATATTGCCCACTAGATAGCAATTATGCAATTATAAAAGCACAAACGGAAATGAAATGTGGGAACAATTGTGCTGTATAATCAAGAAAACTGGCAAGAATTTGTGTACATGCAAGATGCTATATGAAAAAAACAGTACAAGCATGTCCAATTAAATCATTTACAGTATTTTTTTGTAAATTCCAGAATCAAACTAAGCAACTTATTCTTTCCAGAATCAAACTAAGCATCTTATTCCAGAATCAAACTAAGCAACTTATTCTAACTTGTGCCATTTCTTGTTGCTTCCACAGAACCTATGTTTCGCACATTACTGATGTAACAACAGCCTTACTTAATCAGACTAGTACAATTGAGTTAGAAGTGGATGAATTCTAATTTTTATTTGCACTGACTGTTTATTTAAGTGATGCTAACCATGAAACAAGTTTACATTCAACATTTTTCCAGGCTTGTTTCTACAAAAAAGCAGTAATTCAACTAACAGCCTGTAAATTAAAAATTTCTTTAAAGATGATTCATTTCTGCTGAACTGATTGATAGAAAGATGCAACATAACTAATGCAAGCTACAGTTGTGAGCTGTGAAAAAATTTAACACCTTGGCTGCCAGGGTACGATACATTCGTACTTTGAAATCAGTCTAAAACCAGCAGTTTTCGGTTGCCTTACCAACAGCATAGCTCCTCCGCCAATTGCACTAGAGAGCTGTTCAAACCCTCCAAAGATTTGGCAAGTCTTATAGACTGCAATGAAAAAAAATCTTTCAGTTTTGTTTTTTTTGTGAGTGACGTCATAAGTGAGGTAGGTTTGTGGCCACAAAAAAAAACCTGTTGTTTCAGGCTTGCTTTGAAGTCATTCTGTTGTGGAGATCAGGCTGAAAGTTACACTGCGTAGAAAGTTATGGGTGAAATAGCTTTTTGCCAGCTAACTAGCATAAGCGAATGCGATTCCACCATCCAGGAACGTCTCAATTTTCAGGAAAAGTGAAGCTGATATTATTGGGTTTTCCCACGACGTATTTTCTTGAGCAAGGTTTCTGCCAAGTGCTGCACATGTGTAATAAATACTGCAACCGCCTTGACATGAACAAGACTGGGAAATGCCATGCGACTTATACTGACCAACTTGCAATCTGCTTTGAAAAAGCTTGCAGATAATCACCATCGCGATGTTCGCGTTAATTGGAATGAGCTGTTTTTTGGAAATTAATAACATTCTTTCTACAAATGCATTTGCATTCGCTTTGTTTTGTGCTAACTAGATTGCCCATTTATATTTCATTAGCTCTGAATTATTTTCAAAACAAAATACTATTTTCAGAAAAATTATAGGAAGGGGGGTCATCTTCAAGCAAAGTGCCTGGAGGGGGACGATTTTACAAAAAAGGTTGAAGACCACTGGTTTACATAAATAGCACTAAATCCACATTGTCCATCAGAAATGCATTGTGTATTTACATAAAATAATCAACAATTTCAAAACAACTACAGTTAACAAATGAAAGTATAATATTAAGTTTTTTGATGATTCCTTTATACACTTCAAAACCATGCCACTAGTCTTCTAAGACGTTATATGTTAAAAGTGATACCTGAATGATACAAAGAGGATTACAGTAGCATACAAACCTAATTAATTAAGATAAAAGCATAAAGATTTTCATGTAAGTAAGCAGGATCACCTAACCTAGAACAATGAGAATGAAAAAGATCTTCATGCTTTCACTTTGCTGTATTTCTTCTGCTTCGTGTCCAGTCTTGACATTTTCAATGAGATTAACATGTTCATCTCCAGATGAAGGTGGTGGTGGATTTGTTGAAACATTGCCTTCCAAGGCTGGAGCTGCTGTTCCAGTCAATGTTTGGTTCAGCAAGCTGCAAATTAATAATGCACGATTCTTCAGGTCTGTTTTTTTTTAAGTCATAGACTAAAACGTTTTTGAAATCTCCAAAAAATGAAGTCATTTCGGTCAGAATGTTTAAAAACACTTTTATGGCAGATTTTAATAGAACTGTGAGACAAATGACTGAAATGTTTCAGGGACCAAAATGTCTCAGCTACAAATGACCAAAATGTTTCCGTGAAAAAAAAAAGCTTTTGGTTAACCTTAAAGACAACACAAGCCAGTTCACAAAAAACACCAGCCTAGCTGGTGTTTTGCACTGCCTGCACTAAATGTGCACCTTACAGTTCTAGGTCATTCTGCCACACAAAACAATCTTGTGCATTAGGAAAGTTCTAATTTACTCATTTCAAACTCCTTGCTTGTGAATATGTGCACACATACTTCACTAAAACCTGATTCAAATCACTTTGGAGAACTGCCAACTTTTTAACGAAAGAATGATCAAAATATGCGGTACAGTTGCAGACTGAGTTTCTTTTTTGGCTGAGACATTTAGGTCATTTGTCCCATAACAGTATTAAAACTTGCCATAACAGTATTCACCAGCCTACCGTTTCAAACATTATGACCAAATTGACTTAATGTTTTCTGGTCATTTCAAAAAAATTTTGGTCTATGGCTGGAAAATGACCAAAAAAATAAACCTAGGTTGTAGAGCATGCAATTCTCATGTTGGCAGACTACGTTCAAGANNNTGTAGAATGGAAAAGCAGTACTTGTGCCTTTCCAGCCTTGTGCTTCACATAAATGAATGGATGCGGATGGAAAATCTGTGCATGTGGTGTGGCCACCCACCACTGCAACATTCATAACCACCCACCACTGCAACATTCATTGCAAAAAGATCCCTGGTCTGCAGCACACATCAATGATCAACCACAAGCTTCATGAAAACAAACCCAGGATGGTCACCATTCAAGTGACTTTATACTGTTATAAACATGCACTGTTCTTCAGACGATGATGTAAAATTGGAAATCTATCTTAATACTTTGGTCAGTGTAAATCTGATTTGGAATTTACAACTTGTGCATAAGTTATACTCATGAAACAGTATTTGCTTGACCTTTTGAAGTAGTAATTTCTTCAATAAGCTTTTCCAAGTACTTGGTTATGATGAACTACAAACCTTGAATCAGCTGCTGGAACATCTGACACCTCAACAGCAGCATAACTTGTAATTACAAAAAGTATGACGAATCCAAGTG
>JGI24158J21664_10009520_pt1 | contig 12967 bp, 12 predicted proteins | sample Ectturendosymbi3_FD_21664 | JGI IMG/M metagenome (IMG submission 21664) | reverse complement strand
AAAATCAGCCTTTTCTTTTTTGCTTATTTCGCAGCTTGAGAAAAGCTACCAGCGTTTCACAGCTTTCTACGCGGAGCAACATACAGGCAGGAAACTGTCCTGGTTGTATCAGATGTCAAAGGGGGAGATCGTTACCAACTGCTTCAAAAACCGCTACACTTTTCAGGTAGACATTAACTTCAATGGACAACTGCTGTTGACTGTTCATAAGTAGTTGGTTCTGTAATAAGTGTAGTTTAAGCGAAATTTTTCACTGTAATAGAATTGATGAAAAGGAGATCTTAAAGTACCTGTCGCTTTCATATCCTTGAGTGAGCTTGTTCGCGAGTTCAACTTCATGAAGGAAATGAAGCGGTATGTGGATAACGCAAAGGAATAGTGCAAAAGCACCAAGGGGCATCTCGTCTATAGCACAAAGGGGCAAACAAACCCTCAAGGAAACGATGAATATGTCACTCCGAAAGTATCTTGTTTCTTTTTTCAATGGCTTCGTCGGTTTTGGAAGCACATAAAATATATCAATGTATCTTCTGCAACGTTCTCCCTCGTATTTTATAAATATCAAGTCGTGTATTTTTCTTACATCAAACCTTTGCTGCCTTCACAGGCGTCAACTTTCCAGATGGCCATCCTCCTCCAGTACAACTCCTCCGCTTCGTACACTGTCCAGCAACTCGCCGACAACACCCAGCTGAAGATGGACATCCTCCTGCAGGTGCTGCACCTTTTCCTCCCCCAGCGAGTTGCATGTTTTTACAACATTATTTTTACATATAGCATGTTCGAACTTCGCCAACAGGTCCTTCATCATCTGCTGAGGTCCCGAATCTTGCAATGCAAGGACGCGAGCGACATTTACGATTTAGAACCGCGACATGAGATCGAGCTCTTTACCGCATATAAGAGGTGAACTGGTTGACTGTATAACAAGTCTACTGTGTCGTGTGTGTGCGTGTATGTGATTGTGTCGTGTGTGTGTCTGATTGTGTCCGGTGTGCGTGTGATTGTGTCGTGTCTGATTGTTGTGGCAGGTTTATCAATGGGTTGAAAGAGTTTTGTCCGCCATTGAAGTAAAACTCCGCATAGCGCCTGATCATAAGAAAGAATACCTTAGAGACACTCTTTTTTTAAATATTTTTTTCTTGTTTTTAGCAAAAAACTTCGCGTGAATATTAACAAACCTGTAAAGACTGAGCAGAAACAGGAACAGGAAGTGACGCACAAACACATTGAAGAAGACAGGAAAATGCTGATACAAGTAAGTAATTAGTGAAACAAGATCAACAATTTTGCTGCATGGTTTAAGTTTCATCTTTATTTGTAGAAAGACCAACGTCAGATTCTTTGTTGAACGCATGTCTTATAACAGCTTGATTTAACGTTGCCTCATGGCGGTATGTATTGTTTTCACAACGACTCATCACTCGAGCACAGCCAGAAAGTCGTTGAACGTCACGCCAGTTAGAAACAGTTAGAAAGCTTTTTTCTATCTCAAATAGTGGTTTCACTGTGGGGTATTATTTCTGTTTGTCGATGGCGTTTTGTGGACCCTGACGATCGCATTACAATGAGGTTTAACTGCAGAACACATCTCTTGTTCCGAAATTAAATACTCAAGACCCGCTGAACCTAACCTCAATGTTCACTGAGGCAAACGTTAAGGGCCCCTGGTCTGCATTGTGGCCTTAAACGCAGAGCAGAAGTAGCAGCAATAGTCAAGTCATTAGTGTTGGTGAAACTGTGTATTAGCTCCTTTGAACAACGTTACTGGTTGATAACAACTCGTTTCGCTGCTCAACTTTATAAAACGGACAAAACAATGTCTGGATGTGTTTATTGCTGCATTCTGGAATGGGACTCCTGTTGAGTGAAACCCTCGTTTCCATCCATCCAGGCCGCAATCGTCCGCATCATGAAGATGAGGAAGCAACAGAAGCATCAGCAGCTGCTCAGCGAGGTTTTAACTCAGCTCTCTACTCGATTCAAGCCGCGAGTACCTGTCATCAAGAAGTGCATAGACATTTTGATCGAGAAGGAATATTTGGAAAGGGTTGAAGGGGAGAAGGACACGTATCAGTACCTCGCCTAGCGTCTCATCTTTCTTCCGTACTTATAATTTTCTCTTCCTGCGAGACCAGATCGCAGTGTCTGCGCACATGACCTTACTGAATGTTTTTTTTTTTTTGAAACTTTTCGTGTTTGTTTTTTCGTCCGCTCCGTTGATTTTTAGCTGAATGACGCATCCGCCGCGTCATCGCTACGTATGCTCTGGGCACGGGGAAATCCCGCAAACAGACGTTCAGTGTGCGCAGCCTCGGTCAGCAAGCGGTCAACTTTTATCCGAGTCGATGTGCAAACTGTTTGTCCGCGTTTCGTTGTCCGTTCCAAATCCCAGCCTGGCTGGCCAAGCCTCTAGGTCCATTCGCACATTGGCTGCTGGTTGCCATGAGTGAGGAGGACGCCTGCGCTGCTGTTGCTGTCTGCGTCGGCGAACGACCAGGGAGCTGTCTTGGGGAGGCGATTTCGCACTCAGGCACTTGCGGCTGATGTCACCGTGTACTTCGCGCTTAGAGCGACCACTGCAACTGAACACTTGTTATTGGGTTCGTCTTTGTTCTGTAATATACCGTGGCACGGCGACGTGTTACTGCCAGAGTTGCTTGCATCGATATAAATTGTTAATTTGAAGCAGCTCTAGTGTCAGTTGTTGACCATAGCTCGGCTGTTCTTTTTATTTAAGCTTAGCACTCGAAGGCTGTTGTAATGACGCCAGGCCCGTAAGCAATGGGGGCAAATCCCCCCCCACAAAATTTTTCGCCCCCCTCTTGGAAAAATGTGTTGGACGTGATTTTAAATTATTGGACATAGTTCAAAAAATTTGGGCCCCTCTTTGCCCCTTCTGGTGTCCCAAGCTGGTTACGGGCCTGAATGATGGTCTCCAATAATGAAAGTCAGGTTTAAGCAAAAGATATTAACGCAACTTGGAAAGTTCTCTCACATTGCGAACTTAATGCTGCCCGAAAGATTTTAAGGACTTGTTGCAAAAGAATTTCTGGAAAAGAAATTTCCGCAATATTTGGTAATTATTGCAAGTTAAGACATTTCGTCAGCTGCTATACAAATGTATGACAACACTTAGTGCAAGATGGTTGCTGCGAAGAATTTTCCAAAGTGATATTTGTATAAGGACAACAATATCTAAAAGTGGTTGGAGAACAGTGAAACAAATTATTCTAAGAACCAACTGCTTTCAATCAGGGTTCCGGAGTCGGAGGTTTTTGGGTGGAGTCGGAGTCGAATTCCTAACAGTACTGGGAGTCGGAGTCGGATTTTTTTGTCCGACTCCGGATGTCCAGTTGGGTCATTTTTTACATCACACTCATAAGTTGGGAATTTCTGTTGAAATGGCAGAATTTCTTTTGAAACTTTTGTTGAAACAGATTTCTTGCTGTGTACCACGATTTCCATTGATTTTAACATCCAAGTTCCCTTCATGTCAAGGAGTCGGAAATTTAACCTACGACGCCGCAACCCTGCTTTCAATGACCGCTCGATGTGCTCCAAGCTCGAAACCGGGATGAGTGACAGGTTCGCATCAAAATTTAAGATTGATACTGACAGCAATTCAATCCTTCGCTTTTGACTGGGGTGAAGAGCAGACACGGGGCGATTACATCACAATGTAATCGATTAGCTGACACATACTCGTTTACGAATAAACAAAATAACGATGTAATCGATTACTTTGAAAGTGCTCACGATTGCAGTCGTCTTCGAACATCCTAGGAAAGAAATAAAAACCCATTCGCATGGTTAGATGTAAGTACTGTATATATATTTTCAGGCAACATGCCTTACGAATGAATGTAATACACGAAATTGCGATTCACAAAGGAGTAAGCACCGTAGAAATGAAAAATCACATTAATTGTTTGCTGAAGTGTTTGTGCAGTCAACAAACACTTCAGAAGTTGATTAAACAAAAATAATGTTTCAAATGTTTGTGACAGTTGATAAAGATCAACGTTTCAAATATTTTATCAGTCAAACCACATCAATCAGCCTTGAACACTCGTCCAACAACGTTAAAACGTTTGTTTGTATGGTAGAATTTGCTTAATTCGTCACCTCAAGGGGATTAGAAAAAATTGACGAATTATGCAAACAGATGAAAACTCTATCATAGAAGCTCGTGTACTTTATCATAGTAACTCGTATACATTGTGCTCTTATTTACAGTAAAATAAAAGTTTATGACGTTTTGTTTGAATGCAACAATTAATTCCACTGCTCTATCTGGATTCCTCCATTCAATCAAGCACCTTTCAAATCTTAAAATAAACTTTTCCGCGTTCTCTCAATGGGGAGTCGGGTCGCGCTTCGCATCTCGTGTATAAATTCGATAAACAAATTGCGAGGTGCAACAATTCTCAGATAAAGATCCTTAATTTGTTTGAATTCCCATACGTACTAGCTGCTTAGACATCAAAAGCGAAACTGCAAATGACGAATTAGACGAACAAAACGCTTCTCAGGGATAGAAAGAGGTGACGAATTAAGCAAATTGACGAATTAGACGAACAGAAATGTACACAAAAGATAGGGATTCTGCCGGGACCGATGAAAAAGTGACGAATTAAGCGAACTGACGAATTAGACGATAACGAATTAGACGACTGTATTTTGTTGGATCAGGGTTTTTTTAAGGAAAATGTTTGGCACCCGGTATGGACATGTAGGGACCCGATTTCTCTGATTCTAGGGACCCGATTTTCTCTGATTGTAGGGATCCGACGATAATTTTATCTGATTCTAGGGACCCGACTGGGGTCCCTAAAAAAAATTTAAAAAACCTGTGCTGGATAAAAAACAATTCCAATTGGCAACCCATGGTATAAAAATCGACTGAAAAAATTATAAACCATTTCGAATCTTTTTTAACAGAAAGTAGTATGGTTTGCCTCTTAGTTTAATTTTGGCAACCCTTTACGTCAACTATTAAGTTTGCAATGTTGGCTGGTAAACGATATTTTGACAAAAATATACTTGGTATTTGTTCGAACTTCTGTCACATGTGTTTTGTAGTTAGGCATATAACACCAAGGTGAAGACTTTGCAGCAACGGTTGAAAAAATAATAAAACAGTTGGCCTTCACACTGAAATAATATTTTTCTACTTTGCAAACCATCCATCCAGGACACCACCTTGGAAAGTATTTTTGACCAGGCTGCGAGAATCGCATGTGAAATCGGTTACTGTTTGATCTGTTTGTACAATCCTGACTTCGTTCGGATGGTCAAAGCAGCACGATTGAACTATTTGTGGGACATGCGTCTGCGATATTTGCGAAAATATTCCATGACAAACAAGAACAAGGCACCGATCGCCAACGATGCTCCCGAAAGAACAAACGACTTGGAATAAGATCCCGAAATATCAAAAATTAAACCACCCAAAGTAGGCCCAAGTATGGAACCAATACCATCAAAGAATTCGAGAAATCCGAATGCAGTCCCGTTACATCGTTCTCCTGAAATAAAGTGAAAACAAAAATTTAAAGCCTCCCGATTGATAGATGTTTTTGTCCTACGTAAGACACAAAAGCATAACATACATTAAAACAAAAGAACAACTTTTATTGAATGCGATGTACGTGCACTTTGACAAAAATATAGCGCTTTTAAAAATATGCAGTGACTTAATATCTTTTTTAAAGTGTGGATTCAGGTACCATCAGCCACGTTACAAGTATTGCACACAACCATAGTACAGAAATGTTACAAATTCAAATACCAGGTCTTAGTAGAAAGATGAGTGGAGTTTAAGCAAATTCACACATTAAGGAAATCTAAGAGTCGCCACATAAAAAGTTTCAAACAAATTTAAAGATGTACACCTTATTTACACCCCAAAAGTTTGAAACTGCACTTGTATTTCAAGATTGTGTTGCACAGAGTACAGTTTTTAAACCTGATCATGCACACCATGTTGAAAAAGAAACCTCGTCGACAGCAGCTTACTCTCTGCCATTGTAGTTACAGGGAACATGAATTTTCTACTAGAAATCGCTATCAGTGTTTCAACTTAACCATCGTTTCTACGAGAAGTATGCGTTCATTATCATAAGAATTTGTATAGTTTAGAAAGTCTGACGTTTTCATCATCCAACAAAACTTCATTATCCATTAGCTTTTCAAAAGCGAAACACTACTGGCGTTTGAATTTCGACAAAAACGCTTGAATACAGCAACGTAAAGAATTACTGTATTATCACCAAATTTTCCTCCGCAAATATCACATTATGAGGGCAACTGTTCACTTTTGGCCCTGTGGTCACAAAGATTGTCACAAGAAACAAACAACCTAACATTTAGCAAAACTTACCGAACAGTTTGGCCACCATAAGCGGGTACAATGACCAGCATCCGAACGTAAGCCCAGCAGTCACACAAAACGTCATGTGAAGCCCAAAGCTGGATGCGAGAGGGCTAAAAAAAGTCAGTACTGATGCTGCCAAACGAAGACAAATGAAAAGCGTGACCGGACTGACAAATGAGCACAGGTTGGACAATGCACCCCACGCAAAGCGACCAAACAAATTGGCTAACCCAATAGTAGCGACGAAAAGGGCTCCTGAAAAAAATAAATTTTCCATGTCAAATTTCACTGCTGCATAGAGATATTTGCCACCAAATATCAACGTCATGATTCGGTCGTTATTAGCAATGTTCTCTCATCTAGCACAAAATTTGCGCTTTTGTTACTGCCAGTGAAAACTTCGACGTACTTCAAGCAATTAATCAATTACAGGTTCAACAAGAAACGGATGAATATCGTTTCAAAGGATTAAATGACCGATGGATGTCCATACTCATTATCTTGTGAAAATAGCGCAAAATGCCGCAAACCTTGTTCCTTTGTGAATTTGAAATCGCTCGTTGCACGAATTGGGGTTAAGCCATAAACAATCATCATTCCAATGAACATCGTAAGGTTGCTGAATGCCATAACGTAGAAATAGGGATTGCACAACACTTCCGCTGACTGAGACGAAAAACTTTTTTTGAGACTTTTGATAGAGCCGACGACGGGTTCCTTCTCTACATCAGCGGTTTGTTCGTCATGAGGCGATGAAAAAATCGCCAGCTCGGAGCTTTCGTGCAGAGTCTGAAAAAATCACATCATAATCTCTTTGCAAGAAAAGTTCGGCAAAATATGCATTATAGTGAATGCAAAATATATTTTGGTAAACTATGCACGGAGTCGCTGTAGATTTTTATGACAAATAAAACAGCCACAATATTCGAAAACATTGTTTTATTCGACGTTTCGGCTTATGCGTAAGCCATCATCAGGAATAAACGAAATGGGAATAAATAAACGAAATGCGACAGGAATAAACAACGAAATGCGACTTACGCATAAGCCGAAACGTCGAATAAAACAATGTTTTCGATTATTGTGGCTGTTTTATTTGTCACAAAATATATTTACTCTGCTGGTAACCGAAACAGAACAGAACCCTTAGCGTAGAATATAAATGCCATTGCTTGCAATGCTTCCGCCACAATGATGATCTTGTCGCTAAATGCAGTTGACGCTTTTGTGACTGAACAAAAACGCTCGTCGTGTAAGCCTTGGGCAAAACCAAAAATATTTACCATATGATTCGATTCAAAAGCAAAAGTTATTTTTGAGCTGAAAAGTTCGCTTTTAGATTTACTTGAAAGCTTTTATCTTGAAAAGAAAAGAAATGACGTTTTTCAACAAGCCGGAATTTATTTATTTGACGTCTTCAGGCGTCTAAAGCAACAGCTTTGTTTGAAGCCAGCAAAGGACATTCCAAGCAGTATTTTTAGCGCATAAGCATAGGACAGAATTACGACAGCTGTTCATGAAACATGCGCAATCAAAGTCAAATCAAAGATCAGCATGTAAATGCACCTCTAATTTTTCAAATTCTTCCAACTTGAAATCAATCTGGTCTAACTTGCATTCTTCGCAAACATCATCATCTGCAACGGAAGACTTCCGCCTTATCCAAGGATGTAGAACGAAGTTCCGAATCACAGCAAAGCTGTTGCGACGTTGGGAATCGCGACCGTCCATTTTTGTAATGGCGTTTGCTTCGGTTCGAGCATCCGACAAATTGTCTTCTTCGAACCTTGATTCGAACTGGTTGTGGAGTCGAGTGTTTACATGACGTAAGGAGGATATCTTTGTATTTTGATTGTGATCACAAAAACCAACGGGGTTGTCGGTACATTTGCTTGGAGGCTTTGGCTCAGGGAACATAACAGCAGCGCAGACACATGCGTTTCCCATGAATGCAGACAAAATCAGTATCGAACCTCGCCAACTGTAGGACTCCTGAAAGCAAAAAAATTGAAAGACATCTCCGGATAAAACAGAAGGTACATGTGTTGTGCAAATGTGTTGAAAGGAAAAAAAAGAAATTTAAAATAAACAACCTATTGCATTTTCCAGGAAACTAACAATCAGAAAATCTTTGTCAGTAACTGCACCGAGAAATAAGCGCGATTTGCTAATTGTGTTAAACTTCTCAAACAACGAGTTGCCATGCAGTACAATGCGTTGAACAAAATCATTTAAACATGGTATATGTTGTGGTTCAGTGTATATTTAATGGGGAGATTGATGGATGCAGCCAAACAAAAGCTTGCGTCTATTAAAGCAGGGGTCTCCACACTGTTTTGCCAGAGGGCCACATAAGCTACTACACAACAGTTTGAGGGCCGGACATCTTACATAATGTGGTTGTTTCGGGATGTTACATTCTGCCAAACCAACAAATGTTTCGTAAATGTATTTTTTTCACTATTGACAAAATGTCTTCGCGGGCCGTAGTTTGGAGACCCTGTATTAAAGGATGTCAATCATCGGAGGGTATTTTGCAGGTATGGGGGTACCTATTTGCTAAAACGGGTCGCGTGAATTAATGAATATCACTGGCGAGCAGCAAAAATAATTTATTTTATCTTAAAATTCTGCGTTTATTTTTTTCAGGAAAATAAAGAGAGAAAACTATACACGTCAAGGAGCGAGAGACTTCTCTTGATCACTCTCTACGTGTCAGCTTGTCATGAAGTTTCGCTTTGACGCAATGTTGTGTTCTAACTTGGGTAACAAAAATTCTGTGTCGGGCTAAATTAAATGTTCACGCGGGCTGCGGGTTCCACACTCCTGGCATATTACATCGTTCTTGACTGGGTGGAAAATAACAATCGTTTTCGCGGTGAAACAAATTTCTTTGGCACTACTTTTTTGCGTTGGGGTCAATACTCTTCAAAACAAAAAAGCACACGTGCTTCTGATCAAGTAACTACGTTCCACAAGGGAGATAAACAAGGAATCAATCAGCAAAATTTTTACTAAGAAATCGATTTCCTATGTAAGTTTTAATGATTTATTCCTTGTTTATCTCCCATTGTGGAGAGAGTTGCTTGAATATGGATATGCGCAAGTTTGAATCATCGGAAAAAGATGAAAGCAGAGCCCAGTCGGTTGATTCCTCGAAAGCTTACAGCAAACCTAGAGCTTTCGATTGTTGTTTTATGCTTCTGATCAAGTTGCTTATGAGCGTGACCCAGGGCGACAACCAGCTGATATTTTAGGGGGAAATGATTGTAAGTTGTTGCTGTATCTAACAACCAAACATGTTTTGAAAATTTCGGGGAGCAATTGACCGGTTGCACACCCACCTGGTTACAGGCCTGGCGTGACGTGCCAGTGTAACTGTCGTTTCAAACAGCTGAGAGATCCTTGTGACAATATTGAAAGTCTTTCAGCTTGTTTTAAATTTTTTTTAAAGGATCACAGGCGCTTCAACCAGAAAACTTAATGAACCGAGTTGAAGGAAGCAAATTTTAAAAGAGTTTTTGCAATAAATTCAACATTATTATTTTGCAAAAGTGTTGTTCATTATTGTTACTGCATGTTATTTGAAACGACAATTTGTAAGAGGAGCTTACTTGCGAATTACATACTCCTATTATAGAGTACGTGTTAAAGATGATTCATAAACTCAAGAAAATACACTTGAGGTTTTTACAACGAATGTTCACGGTGCAAACACCAGCCTGAGAGCTTTTTGTGGCGCAAAAACACGAAAATAATGTTTCCAGTTAATTGGTGTTAACAGATGTGCTGCATAAATAAGGGCAACGCCCAAAAAATCTTCCAAAACTCAAGCACACGTGGTTTTGAGCGATGAAAATCGTTCGTATACAGGTCGAGGCGAGATAGAGTTGAAGTGACTGAACTCGGACAAAGCAAGCATACGCATTACAAATGATTGAGCTCTGATCGCGTTATTTCCTTTCCCCATAAGGTAGTCACGCTAAAAATCGATGTGTTGTTTCTATACTTGCATTCCGCCATCAGTTTGTCTAAAGAATTTAACGTTTCGCGTGATGAACTAAGTAATGGCTGAAAGATCTCAAATTGGTCTGACAGTAACTCTAACGTGTTTCACCCACGCTTTCAGTCATTTTTTGTACAATTGATATTAAAAAATGGTGGGAATACCTGCAAGACATCCAGCACCAGCGGGAAAATGAAAGAACCGATGCCAATACCACTACTTGCGATACCAATAGCTAGTGGTCGTTTCTTCTTGAAATATTCGCTTATTACGATGATTGCCGGAACATAACAAAGACCAAGACCCAATCCTGAATAAAAGAAGGATGGGTGCCTTGGTATGTCAACAAATGTAAGTGCGAATGAAGAATATGTCGTAAAAGCTAATAATTGTTGTCAATATTTGTTGCTGCTTTTAGTATACTATCAAATATGAGCAAAAGCTGTGGTTTAAAGTGATGCAAAGGTGCAAGGATGTACTTTATCGTAAAGAATATGGGTTGGGCAAAATTTTGATAAGTATTATTTTGAAGGAGAGTAACAGTAGCATCAGCAGTTGACGAAAAGTGTTTCTGGAAACCAAAAACTGTCATAATACTTGTCGAGATAGGTAGAAACGACTATTGGCAAGTTACAACCAGGGCTGACGAGCCGGAACTCAACTTCATTGGGCTCATTTTGGGTCCCGAACCCGGCCCGAAATCACAACCCAAAACCTGGCCCGAGTTTGACATTTATTTTTGAAGCCCGATTTAGCCCAGAAAGCCAAATTTACCGAGTAATTCAAGATATGCGCAACTGCGGGTTACTGGTCGCGTGGCAAATTGTCGCGGAGCAGAAATCTGGCGAAATAGTTCCGAAATCGTATCTGTACATCGAAACATACATAGCATACCAATTTTGTACACTGTACCCCCAAAAGGGGATTTTTAGAAGGGAATTTTTGCTTCTGTGTAGAAAACGTCATGCGCATTTTAGATCCGTTTTTTCTTCATATGTAGTCATGGCGTAGGAAGACTCTTCACATAAAACGTTTCGTCTGTCATATTTGGCCAAACAAGTTTTGCACTTAAAATTACATTGATGTATTAAGATGCACACAATTTGTTACACATCAAGTAACCATGGGTAGTATAGTACCCCAGTTTTCTATATATAGGCTTTCGGAGATATTTTTGTAAAATAACTCTGGCACCAGTCCACTTGTCTCTGAAAATCAGGAAAAATCATGGAAACACAGGTTTCTAATATTTTTCTAAGCATATAAAGTCAACAAAAAAGAAGCCCTGGGTGGTGGACCACCCAGGTTTCCCGAGCAGGGTTTGTGAGTTAAGTTTGTTAAGCCATTTACCATCACAGGTATCCAGAGTCAAAACCAGGTTATTCTACAAAAGTAACAGTGTAAGCTTCAGGGATTGGTAGTTTAATTATAATGCCATGAAACACTGAACAGTGCCGCGACAAGGCCATTTAGTCGCTGCCATCCCTATTATCTGGTTTCTTCCAAGTATTTCGGTGCGCTTACCNTCTCTTGCAANATTTGTTTACTGTTGATGACATATCAGATAAAAGTCGTCACATAAATAGGTTTGATAGTTTGCACATGTCAGGCTTTGGTCCAGCGGGAAAGTTTTACAAAATATAACTTTTACAAGTACGTAAGCAAATCAACTAAACATTAAGACAGGCTATTTCCAATCGAGCCCGAGTCACTTGCATCAAACTTCGAGTCAGGGCCGTCGCCAGGATTTCGCAGCAGGGGAGGCCAAAAACCAAAAGGGGGACCACATTTTAAAAATACTGTATTAGATGTATGCAGCAACCACGGGGCACTGATTTCAAATGGGGTGGCCGGGCACCACTGGTCCCCCCGCTGGTGACGGCCCTGCTTCGAGTCAAGTGGAATGTTTGACAGTTGCAAATGAACCCAGAGTCAATTCAAGCAGTAGTTGTCTTTATTGGGAATAGGGTTAGTTCGGATATGAATAAGTTTTTGTGTATTTTAGCTATAACCGGATAACCCGCTAATATATTTAGACCATTGATTTCACGAGATTTGCGTGATAAATTGATTGTGAAATCATGGAAGTTTTATTGTAAACATACACACATGCAATGTGCGAGTGTATATGAAGAAAATTATGCATTTTTAACCTTTACTGATTCTGCAACCCATTTCTTGTGAAGCACAACAAGGAGGCGGCTGAGGCTCCGGTGTGAAGCGAAATTTCTGACTTGGGAATTTTCTGACTTCACACCATGTACGCATGCACAGAGTAATATTCTACATACCAAATAAGCTGATGTTACTGATTATTAGGGTTTAGGACTTCGTGTTTAGGTAAGTGTGTCGGGTTAGGGTTTGGGTTAGGGTGAGAAAAAGAAAAATAATTGAGGTCAACCACTAGGTCCGAAAATTTTCAATGGTTAAAATTATTTCCGTGCTATAGCTTGTTGTGGGTACNTAATATCCAACCAAAATGTTNTAATTTACACAACACACATCGAAAAAGTAATTGCCAGACTTTATTTCTTTGTTCTGAGAAGAAAAATAACTGAAAAACAATATCAGGTCAGAAATTT
>JGI24158J21664_10009519_pt1 | contig 12968 bp, 9 predicted proteins | sample Ectturendosymbi3_FD_21664 | JGI IMG/M metagenome (IMG submission 21664) | reverse complement strand
GCGTTGTTGCTATCTCCCGTTTTCTTTGTCTCTGGCTTACAATGGGTTGCACAATGTCTGTGGTTGGCATTGCAACGCATTTTCTGGCCATTTTCACCGTGTGTAATTTTGCTTTTCCAATCTAGTGTTTTTTTGTGAATCTAGTGTCTTTTTATCATGAAATCTAGTACTTTTCCATAACAACAGAGTAGCAACACTGGTTTTGCCGCATGCGACTGTTGAACGCAGACATCTGTGGCAGCTTAGCAGTGCAGCGAGACAATAGTTGCTGATAGCAGTAAGCCACGTAGTTTTATACGGTGTGAAAAGAAGCATGAGTGAAAAAGAAGCATTGCTACCAAAGAAGCGGATTTTTTTGGCACTGTTGCCGTAACATGGGGCATTTTCTTTGTGGTGTTGAAAGGGTAAAGCGTTTTGTGAACTTCCATTTGCAGTTCATCGTCAGCAACCTGAAGAGGACAAGCAAAATGTTGACTTTGCCCCCCTGGAAAAATTTCTGAAAACGCTCATGCCTACGAGAGGGAGTACAAGAGGTACATCATACCCGGCCCCGGGAAGATGAAAGTACTCATGCTAAGTTCTTCTGTAATCAAGCCCAAAATTGATGGTCGCTTTCTTCGACTGCAGCGCTGGTAGCTATATTTGAAAATCTTGGTAGCTGTTTTATCAACATTTCGATTACTATACAAACAAGCTATACAAATTTCGACGAGGACCCAAGCTAGGGGGCCCGATATCGGTCTTCGTACCCAGGTGCGTAACTAGGGGGGGCATAATTATCCGGGCGTTGAAGCAATATGGGGGTGTCGAATGACTGCGGGGGGCGCCAATAAGTCCCAACAATGTCACATGTAGCCTACTCTTTTCAATACAGTACAGTTGCTTCCGAAAGACCTCCGGTTCGAACATGGGGGCGCGACACTTGCTTCTTGCCCCGGGCGCCATCAAACGTCGTTACGCCCCCCTGGTAAAATATCTCTCAGTCCCGCGTTGTGCAGTGTGAGTTGTCGCACCGGCTAATAAGCTGCCATTGCAAGAAATAAATAAATTAATCGGAATTGACCTGCTGACGTCAACTTTTCTAGAAAATTTGGTTCTTAGTCCCAATTTCCAGGGAGGGGAAAAAGCCCGTTTTGACCACCCTGCGGACGCCCATGGCTTTGACGTACCACGAGTTCAAAACTGTTTGCTTGAGTTCAGTGCAAAAGCACACCCATAATAGTCATTCTTTTCGCATTTACATGTTCAATAACAATGTTGACCTGTAACATAAATTATAGACGACTATTCTGAATTTTGTGTGTGCGAATAGCTGCAAAATAATTTGTTTGAACTCGATCTTGATAATTCATGAAATTACTTACGATGCTGTTATAAAGGGCACCTATGCCCCCGTTGCCCCCGCTTTCAGAGGGCAGGAGGGGCAATGCCCCCGTAATGCACCCCCGTTCCGGCGTCCCTGTCTGTCCTCCTCCCCACGTAGATTGATTAAAAAGACACAACAGAACGTTTCATAGTGGCGTTAGAGGTAGAACAACAGATACATTATGATACATTGCCGGACTGTCATATATTTTCCGATCAGATCCAGTCCTGAAATTTTGAAACTCAGTCCACGTCCAACCATAGTCCAAATCATTAAAAAAATGATGAGTCCAAGTCCAAACGAAGTCAAAAAAATTAACAGAATGCAACTTTTTAACAACAAAAATGCCGCAATTGTTTTCCATTTACTCAGTCCAAATCCGGTTCTGATCCTAAATTTTTGAAGCGATTTGCAGTCCGGATCCAATCCAAACAATTTCGTTATAGTCCGGTGTCAAGCGAAATTTCTGACTTCACGCCATGTGCACATGCGCAGAGCATTATTATACATATCAAATACGCTAAGAAAACTGATGATTAGGGCTTAGGGTTTGGTGTTTAGGCAGCTGTGTCGGGTTGGGGTTTGGGTTAGGATAGAAAAAGAAAAATATTTGAGATCTCAGACTAAGTCCAATATTTTTCAGTGGTTATATTTTTTCCCGCACTATAACTTGTTGTGGGTATCTGAAATCTAACCAAAAAGTTTTAATTTACACAACACACATCAAAATGTTATCGCCAAACTTGATTCCTTTACTCTGAGAGGCAAAATAACTGACAAAAATACTGAGTCAGAAATTCCGCAGAGGTCAGAAATTTCGCTTGACACCGGGGCCAGTGCCATCCAAGTTCGGTCCAATGCTCATCTCAGTAATGCAGACTGCAGGTTGATCGTATAGTCACTCATTATTTTCACTCCTGATCCTGCTCCTATTCTGACAAAAGTGACTCCAGCTCCTGTTCCGGAGCTTTTAAAATTTATACTCCGACTCCTGTGTACACGCCAAAAACTTGAAGCCAAGAATAGAATCTTATGTTGTTTTCACCCCAACCAAATTTTGTTTAACTCTCACCCCAAAGTACTTTAGGCACAATCACAGTTAAACAACTACTGCTATGAGTTTACTTATTAGCCTACACCTGCGCAATAGAGATGAATGGATTTAGGTTTATCAAATCCAAGTCCAATCTGACAATTTTATTTTAAAATCCAATCCAAATCCATACGCGATTAACTGACAGTTACAAAATCCAAATCCTGTTTCCATGCAAAATCCTACCAACTGTGTTCTGCTAAAGGCAAAATAGTTCTACTAAAGGCAAAATAAATGGATGAATAAGTTTGCCATTGTGTTTACATTTCTTCTAATGTTCGCTATAACAATTGGTTTCATTATTGCGCAATGGCTCTTTGTATTGTTTCTGTTTACTAGCTGAGTCATGTGAAGCAATAAATGAATCAATCAATCCAAAGCAGTGTTTGCCTCATGAAGCAAAACAGACAATACCACAAAATACCTTGCAAACGAACTCAAGTTAACTTACGCTCTATCTTTGGCTCATAGCACAATAATAGTGGACATTTCGCAGACTTGAAGGCAAGCACTATTAGCATCAAATGCAATGAAAAACTCAGGTATAAAGCGTAAGGCAGCAAATCGGACAAACAAAATACCAGGTGCAAATTACAACACAAGCGAATCATTAGCACTAGGCTACACATACGTAAAACACTATAACGATCATGCATCGTGGGTCAAGAAAAGAGATGGAATCGATTAAAGTCACACAAATTCCTTAACCTTTGCAACACCGGGGACCCCTTTTCCTAAAAATACTGGTTTGGAGACCCTTCTTCTGGCGTTATGTCATTAGCGAAAGGGATGGTCGTTGTTATTTCTGAATCTGAGGGTTAAAAAACACTTTGTCACTTCTTCTGGGAACCCCGTTGAGAAACGTTGCTATGAAGTGTTCGTGTTGTGTTCGTGGTATATTCACAATTGACAACAGTCGAAAAATATGGTACAGGACCAAAGTGAAATCTGTATCATGCAATAAAACATTAGTGCTGATTACAAGCAAGATCATCTTACTAAAATTGAATGCAGGTTCAAGAAATTTTGAAATAATTTCTGTTGAAGATACAAAGTAAAGTGTTTTTTTTATACTCAAAAGAAGCAAAAATGTTTTCAGCAATACGGCTAAACCTGAGAATGAATTCGTTACTTAATCTGTCATCAGCAGAAAAGTTGAAAGAACTGCCAACAACATCGTTGTCGTGCCATGTTATGGAAGGCCGAAACCAATTTAGCTAAACTAAATTATAATGCAAAAGTGTAGGTGTAACTCTAAATTTATTGTTATTATACTTCATTTCCAAAAAACAAGCCAAATTTTGGCAACGATTTTTGCATCCCCAAAAATATGCACTCCCGTACACCTATGCTGCAAGTACTGTCAATTAGATTGGTCAGCGCCCTGACTGATTCCTTGAAGACTCAGAAATAACCTACAGCTTCCACAGCGAATAAATGGAAGCCTTTGTGTGCAAGACGTCGCTTACCTTGCACTATGGTCCGCGTTAGAAGCGTATGGTTGAGCAAATTGAGCGCGCTCAAAATCACCTTTTAGAAATTATAGCATCGTTCCAGGGGCGGATCCAGCCAGTAAGTTTATGGGGGGGGGCGATTTCAGTAATATTTGGCAGTCAAGTCTTATTACGGGTTCAGTACTGTAAGACAGATGAAGTATAATTCACAGCACAGCTGTGACAAAACAATGGACGACAGAATGGTCTTGTATCGCGAATGTTGTTTTCCGAATTGTAAAAAGTCACGGTGAAAAAAGTGACTTTTTATGGGTTGAGGGGGGGCGATCACCCCTATTGCCTCCCCCCGTGGATCCGCCCCTGCATCGTACTAAGGCGCGTCGCCATATTTTAGTTGTTAGAGGGGGAAAACATGAAAGCAGGAAGGCACATTCAGTTATAGGTTAAAAAGAAGCCATCGGTATACAACACCACCGGGCACCTCGCAGTGAGAGGACCCTTACCGTAGTTGTGTTTTAAAGGCCTTTGTGAATCTGGTTAATTTGATTGGAGCTTGGCCAGGAACCGACGAAGGTCATGCGAGATGTTTACTCGAAGTAAACCTGTGGCGTCTCTGGAGAGTTGTTGAATTTCTTGTTTATTAAAATCAAGCTAAGCTGAGATCCACTAAAAACGCATGGAAATAAAAAAATTTCAAGGATCGATTTTAATTAGGATGTGTCAGTGTTGGTGTATGTCTGCAAGTGTAGTTGTGGAGCGAGTATAGAGCGGGTTNCAAAATCCCAGCCCTAGATACAAAATGACCAGGTCTAAGGTTNAGGGCTTATTTAACTTATCTGATTTTTCTTTCACAACTATTTGTTTAATCTGATTTGCTATATGGAAAATGACAGGCAGCAAGTCTTTAACCAACATGGTTTTAACTAAAATAAGGGAAATTTCAAGCATGTTTGTCACAAAGTTTGCGTTCTTAGCTTATTGGCAGAAAGGATTCATTACACAACACTTTTCGATAATCAAAAAATTTCAAAGAACTTGCAGTCAGAGAAAAAGTTAAAAGCAGTCCAATTTTTTTTATACCTAGCGTATGTTGGATGGTGTGACGCTGGCAGCCAGTGCTCAATGTCAGGGAGATCTGCCAACTCGGCAAGCATGACAAAACTGAATTCTCTCTTTGGTTACGATTAAAAGCTTGGTTTGCTGTAAGCTTTCAAGGAATCAGCCGACTGGGCTCTGCTTTCATCTTTTCGCGACGATTCAAACTTGTACATCTCTATATTCAAGTAACTACTTTCCACAAAGGAGATAAACAAAGAATCAATCAGCAAATTCTTAAGAGGAAATCGATTTCACGCTGNAATACGCATCCTNAGTCCTAAAAGCTTATTCAAATATTAGTTTATTCTATTTGAAAATTTTGCTAATAAATTCCTTGTTTATTTCCTTTGTGGAAAGTAGTTACTTCTCTGTTTGGTGTCATTTAATTAACTTTTCTAGTAGACGTGCCACAACAATGCATAACATTCATTACAATTTACACTGCGAAGCCTCGAGTTTCCATGAACTGCTGTTGCTTGCTTTGTTCGGGCGCACAAATTCGAACAGCCTTTTGCTCTTGCAAAACTGCCGACGGTCTCAGCGACCTCCAATTTTATGAGTCCATTTACGACTATTCAGCAGTTGCCTACATTTCTACGCTCTGTGTTATCAGTCATTCAAAGTGCAGTGTTCATTCTGAATGTCAGGTATTGGTGCATCAGTTCGAAAGTGGGGTTGCTTAAAGGTTTTCAAGTCGACCGCATGTAAAAAATAACAAATACCATTTGCCAAAAGACGGTCAATGGTAATGTGAAAAAAGTTACAGCAGTATCAGGAGTATGATTAGCCCAGTGCTTACAGAGCGTTTTTGCAACGTACAGCTTAGATAGATGATTCGGGACTATTCTGTTATTGCTAAAATTATTGTGTTCAATGCCATGGTTTAGCGTTGTGACATTATGTCTGTGCTGTGCGGGCTGCAAAATTCAGGTCGTGAACTCAGCGCCTTAGCTGCTGCTCTGCAGTATTTTCTGTTGTGCATTAACTTGCGCGATGTCGTTAACAAAGTAATCGAATATTAACGAACAGACACGTTAATGATAAAGACTGTGAGTAGAAATGAACAGAATAAATGGTTTGGGTCTGATTGCATACCGTATTTAATTCTTAATTGAACGTGTGATCTGGGTAATTTGGCTGATCTCTTGATATAAGACTGCAAAGAATAAGTACGGAATGTTTAATGATATGTTAGATACAGCATGAAACTCAGGCTTTCAACGCATTCTTTTTGGCAAAAAAAAACATGTCCATTTTCGAGAGGAACCAAAGCTTAAGAGAGAAACATTGAAAAAGTTTGGAGATAAACAAGGAAAAACTTCATCTCAATTCCATTTAGCCGAAAATTATCGACATTTTCCGAAATCAGAATCTCACTGCGTGCAGCCAGGGGCGTAACTAGGTTAGATGGCGCCCGGGGCAAGAAGCAGGTTTGGCGCCCCCATGTTCGAATTTGAGGTCTTTAGGAAGCAAATGTACTGTATCGAATAAAGTACTTGTGACTTTGTTGGGACTTTTAGCGCCTCCAGCAGTCATTTGAAGCCCCCCGTCGTAATTCGGCGCCCCCATAGTGATTTGGTGCCCGGGGAGTTCCCCCTTTGCCCCCTCGTTACGCCCTGTATGCAGACCTTTATTGCATCATTTCTACAACTTTAAACCAGTGGTCGATCCAGGGGGACGATTGGAGCGATCACTCCCTTAAAACCTACGAAAGTAACTTTATTCGCAGTGATTTTTTACAGTTCGGAAAAAATCATATCAAAACCAATTCCAAATAAGTCTTTCATCATCTTCGAAATGTCTCATTGTTCGCGATATAAGGCCATTCTGTCGTCCATTGTTTTGTCATAGCGGTGTTGCGAAATATACTTTGTCCCTCTCATAGCAGCGAAGACGTTAGAACACTTGACCACCAAATCTTACAGAAATCGTCCCCCTAACGTTACTAGCTGGGTCCGCCCCTGCTTCAAACTGTGTGCTGCATACATTAACAACAGCAGACAGTGAGGGCTTACGAGAGGGGGGTACACAGCTGCGTAGCCAGCCCAGAAATTTAGGGGGGGGGCAATATGTTTGATTTTAGGCGAATAGCACTATTTTGTTTGGAAGAACACCTTTCAAAGCTGAAAATGACTATATTTTCTAAAAATTGTTGGGGGGCATGGCCCCTTTGGCCCCTCCTGGCTACGCCTATGGGTACAGAAGGTAGATCGTACCCGGGCCCGAGAGGGGCAACAAGGTCCCGGAAGATAAAATTATGCAGGGGAAGTTTTTCTGTAATCAAGCCCCAAATTACTAGTGTAAGTCAGTTGCCAATATAACAGATCAAACTACTTCTTAAATCGTAGCAATGATATCTGTTTCATCTATGTTCTGATTACTATACAAATAAGCTATACAAGTTTCAGCAAAGGTCCCAGAAGCTAGGGGCCCTGCATTGGTTCTCGTACCCCTTGGTAAACTTCCTCTCAGAGGCCCTGCAGACAGTCTGCACTTGTTCTGTCAAAGTGCATTAAAACATATGCTATTTGTTTTGTACAAGTATACTTCTTGACAAATCTTAATGTGTGTAAAAGCTCATTGCATTTTCCATGTTTCTTCTCTGGAAGTTAAATTGGCCCAACCTGAAGCGTTTAGCTTGGTTAGCTTGAATCGATCAGTTAATGAATTTTTTGCTTTCTTTTGTAATTTTTATCTTAAAGCCAACTGCGGTAGCTAACTTCGCTGTTTCGCAAAATGGCATACTAATTTGATATGATTGCTTTAATTTGCAAAATGCGAGAAGGCACGGGCTGTGCACTCCTTTGCTCCATGCATTGTTTTCTGAGAAATGAAGTCGACTGCGTCAGCTTCTGCAAATTNAAATTATTTGCTGAGCAGCATACTGTATCTGTAAATCAATTGCAGTAGTTAGTTCTGAAACAGAGGTTATGTTTAATTGCATGCCATATCNGGGCTGCTAAATTTTAGAAGAAATTTTACTTGAAATCCTATACAGTGCTTGGTTAAGAAATAGCTAATTTTTTTGCTTCGCGTTCTATTTCCAAGAAAAATGTTTTTTTCTGAGGTTTACACCTTGCTATGACTGCACAGCCTATGCCCGCACAACTAGTCTTCCATTTTTACGTTTTAAATGTGTTTGTAAAGAAAATATTAAGTGGTGCAAGAAAAAGTTCGGCAACAATAGTGCTAGAAAACAATAGTTTTTTAGCGTAGGGATTTTGAGAGTTCTCAGTCTACAAGAATGCGCCTCAAACTGAGATTGAGCCAACGGTGAAAGTTGGGGTAACATCGCACAGTAAGACTTGACCGATGATCACAAGGTGTACGTGAGAGATTGAGAAATGTCAGTTAACAGAATTGTGCCAAGTTTGAAACAGATATCTGTGTGAAAGCGCTCACAACAGAAATGTTACCAAATAGCAGAATACTTCAGAGCAGAACCGNCGCCAGAAAGTTTGCAATAGGGAGGCTTTACGTTTCTGCGTTTCTGCGGGGGGGGCTTTGCATTTGTGCGGNGGGCTTGACATTCTAAAAATTGACAAAAACTGCACTGATTTATAGTGTTTCATGTTTCAGTTTAGGGGGCTTGAAGCTTTGTTTGGGGAAGCTAAGCCCACCGTAGCCCCCTCCATGGCGACGGGACTGCTTCAGAGACGAATAAATTGTTTTGCCTAGTTTGGCACGATACAATTACTATTGTAGCAAATTTTGATCGAATGCGTCTTTTGTTAGCAATGAAGCAGTTACATGATTAGATTAACCGTCGGCCATTGTGCATTTCTTTCATAGTTTCAGACCAACAGAATATGGCATTGCAGTAAATACACTAGGCAAGCTTCTCCGTTTGAGCATGTGCCAGCCAATCCAAAGTATATTTTACATAAGTGCGCTTGTTTGGTGTGATGATACTGGTCAACTGATGTCCACCACTGCCTATCCACACTTCAAGGTTAAACTTATTTTGAAGTCAAGGTAAAAACTAAAGATAATTGCGACATTGCAAGATCAATTCCGCATTGTATTTCGAATGTTTTACGCAACAAAAATTATCGTAGATGAAATGAAGTTGTAGACATGTGTCTTAGGTGAAGCGTTCAAAGTATGCAATTAAGAGAGCGTTTTGAATGGTAAGGTAAAATGTTAGAGGCCCAGCACATTCATACATCAGTTCTGACGAGCAAATGTTAATGCGATTCACGTGAATTTTGCCTGAGTTTGATTGTAACAACGCATTGTTGCAGGTCGGCGATATTAACATAACCTTTTGACTTTTGTCAAAAATTGATTAACCTACAAAACTGCTAGAGCGCAGAAGTAGGGTAAACATTTTCAATCACATAGAATAGGCAGGGTGCAGCTCAACAAAATTTTGAACACACGTACAGCAGGCATTTTCTCAAGCGGTAGACGTGTAGTTTCGCTTCGTGCGGCAGCCGCTACAAAGCATCTGTTTATTTACTCCCTGTCTTTCGACAGTCTCCATCTTGTGCCACAGCGGAGGCGTTATGTTTTTTAAAAATAGCTTAGAGTAAGAATCAGCAATCAGTTGCCACACGGTTTGAACGTAGAACAAAGAAGTATTTGGCGTGAATTTGTCCTACTTTGAACTTGCACGTTAACACTGGTCGCACTGTCGCTGATTAGAATGTTTGCTTCGCCAGCGAAGTTTCAACCATAAAAGTGTGACTAAAAAGAATAATTGCCTGTGAAAAGATGAAGTGGCAGCTACAGTTGGCAGCAATTTTGTATTTAAAGGTTAGTGCATTCGTGATAACGATCGTGCCAGAGAAAACTGCTATAAGCTGCAGAGAGAAGGGATAAAAACTTAATTAAAATTGAATTAAACCTAGTGTGATTTCCTGTAATACATATGAAGCTAGGATCTGAAATAGTTGCATTTCTCCAAAGTTTCCGAAAGTGGCATCGTCGTTGAGGAACGACTGTTGTTTATAGGATACGTGACACTGATAACGTGAGGGTGAAAAGATATTTGTGTATTTATGATTCATCTCTCCCGCGTCACCTGCCCATATGATTCAAAGTTGTTGTAAAGATTATGCGGTTGTTCCTTGGTTCCAATTTTCTCCTGTTTATTGTGCAAAGTAAGTAACTGATTTGCTATTCTTCTACATTCTGCTTTTTTGGTGTTTTATTGTTTACTAGTTCGGGATGTGTTTGATATCCTGCTGTGTCGTAAGCACATCAGGGCAACCACTTTTGAAAAACCTTCAAGGCTGCTTTTTTATTCTGTAGCGCTGAAGCGTGACGCGCTTGGAGGTATTTTCAGACGCTAACTTGATGTTATCGACATGGTCTTAAGCAAACACGCGAAGATTCCGCGACGAGATAACCGTTGTTGATCTCGAAGTGTCGTTTCCAAGGTGTCTGACACTCTGAAGGTTTCATGCTGCTGGTAACTGGTCAACTGTGGAGAAAAGTTTGGTGTCGAATTGTAGCCAACCGTTATTCCAGGTTCCCTTGGACCAGTGGCGATTCTAGAAATAAAAAAGTCGGGGGGGGGAATGCGGGGCCAAGGAAAAAGTAGTTGGGGCAACATAAATGTCTATCTTGCATGGTGATTTTTCATTGTTTTGAAGATTAAGTTGCTATGATTAACCTTATCAAACCCAACATAGGCTTGTGAATATCGTTAAATATGAACTAGCGTTATTATTCACTAGAGACACCTAAACGCCACTGTAGATGCAATCACACACGTGTACTGGTATGTCGCACATTCTGTGCTAACCATGCAACTTCCACAGCACTGCACATGCAAATCGAAATACCGTTTTCCGCACACAATTGTACCGGCCCGACATGAACGAAAGCAGCTTTAGAAAGTGAAAACAATTCACATGAAAGCGGAATGGTTCTAACCACGAATTCCATCTTGACACAGAGTCAAGTAGGCTGTTGATAGCCAACTAGTTTCATCAAAATATTATCACTATAACGCACATAAAAAGTAAACCATCGTCCAGCGGACTGGTGACTACTGATTAATCCGTTTTTGTGGTAGCTTATGGCCATTTTGTGATTATGGTGTAACTAGTTTTTTTTAAGGAAAATGATAGATACCGGGTATGGACCTGTAGGGACCCGATTTCTCTGATTTTAGGGACACGATGATAATTTTCTCTGATTCTAGGGACCCGATTTTCAATTCTAGGGACCCGAAACGGGTCCTTAAAACACCTTAAAAAAACCTGGTGTAACCATAACAATGTTATGCAACTACTATTGCGAGTGTGCAGCGTGGATAGGGTGAGGGCTATTCAATGCAGTATGCAGTAAACAGCGGCGAGGATTCGGAACCAGTTGCACCTAAGTTACATAGCAGCGCCGCAGATAGGTGTGCATCGGCGTGTACCTGATAGCAAAATGTAACAGTAGGCGCAAAACTTATTTTGCAGAATATTCCCAACAGTCGTTCGTTTTATTATTCACACTGAATTTTCCTCTGACTGATCATCAAAAGTTGACTTTTCAATCCTGCGTTGATTTATGACTGTTTTGTCATAAGCGAAAGACGCACTAATTCTAAACCTAAAAAGATTCAGACACATAGACAATGGGCAATATAATTCTCACACAGATCCCTGCAGTCTACGTTAGAATTTTATATCATCACCTCAATGTAACTTAATCCTTCTTATATCAATGTCGACTGCCAAATTCATTAACGAAATTATGTAAATATGTTTTCAGCTGGTACCTTTCAGTTAAAGTGTATCAGTTTTACCCAATCTTTCACTGGTCGTGGAATTTCTGGGAAATGTTTTCTCTAATTTCATTTTTGAAAAACTTCTCTCGCATGAAGCGCCTGTGCAGGGAAAAGTTACAGCTACCAGTAGCAATCAAACGCAGCTTTTTTAGTAGCCATACTGTAAATGAAAAAATTGTTCGAGCGATATAGGCAGCTTCGACACCTTACGAAGAAAATTCTTTGTAAAAGTTATATCACGTTTTAAATAATTTTCACTGAATGAATATGATTTGCGAATTCTTTCAAGTGTGTTTAAGATGGAAATGTTTGACCTCCGGGACAAAGAGCTGAAATACGCGAAAGAATTGCTTCTGAATCGTTAGGGAAAAATCCGTACAAAATTCCATGGGGTTGCAGGACATGTGGGTAGAGTTAAAAGTGTAGTCACGAACCACGAACCACTTACGTATGATGTTTCGAAGTCGTATACACAAGGCAGCAGAACGCAATACAGCAGCCAGGAGAAACTGAGACAAATTAACTGAAACCACTTCTTAATGCTTGCACAAACCTATTGCTACTGGGACAAGCAACAATCTGCTGACAGTAATGTAATCCAGCTCCATCTCACACTGAAATGCACGAAAGATCATTCTGTCGACTTCTGTGACTGTTTCTTGGTTTCAAAATAAGTTTTTCAACACCACGACCACTGTCTGACTAAATTTCACGCAGGGTCGGCGCAGCGCTTGATGTATGTCGTCATAAACAAATCTAGTTACCCGACCTTCAAAAACAACAACTCAGGTTATCATGCATTTGGGAAATATCGAATGCAGGCAAGAGGGGTTCTAAGTTATCGTTTAAAATATTGCTGTTCGAAAGTTATCCAACTGCATATGTTTAGCGTTGCCAGATGGCTGGTATTTTACTTCTAATTTAGCAGAGGCTGGCGAAAGGCCGGTATTTTGAAAATCAGCGCCTGAAGCCGGTATTGTGAACATAAATAATTTACCGTATCTTCAAAAAGAACTAATGCAGAATTTTCAAATTATAGTGACTCTTGTAGTGAATCTTATCAGAACAGTTGCTTCGGCGAAGTTTATTTGCTGCTGTTGACGCAATCCTTGGTGCGATTGTCACGTCACATACACACCGAAATATAGCAAATCAGCCAAAATACTGGGAAATTATTAATTGTGGCTTAAAACCCTTTAACGACCGCGCGAGCCACTATAGTGGCTC
>JGI24158J21664_10009518_pt1 | contig 12968 bp, 5 predicted proteins | sample Ectturendosymbi3_FD_21664 | JGI IMG/M metagenome (IMG submission 21664) | reverse complement strand
GCGAACAGGAGCGGAGATATTCATCCGCAAAGCCACGTTCGAATCAGCTGCTTTTTGCGAACCGCTTGAATTAACCCGGCAGCCAAAGTGTTAAAAGGTTAAAAGTAATGGCCAAAAAAAATATATTTGGGAAAAATTACCAAAAAGATTTTTTCCCAAACTTTGGTTATTCCACCCTAACGCTTCAACCAGAAACCTTAGAAAGCCAATCAAAGGCTCAAAAGACTTGCATTTTAGCCTAGTTTCCAATAAAAACTTTAGCAAAATACTTCACTCTTGCAGTTGGGGTCCAGGCTTAGTTTTTTCAGTCATAGATCAAAAATATTTGAAATGGCCAAAAAACTTTAAGTCATTTCAGTCAGAATGTCTTAACACTTTGAGAACCGGCATACGATATGTTCGTACTTCCATTTCGGCCTAAAAAACAGCAGTTTTCAGGTGCCTTTCCAACGCCCTAGCTCCTCTGCCGATTGTGCTAGAGAGCTGTTCAAGAGTTCAAACGGATCGGCCAGTCTAGTAGATCGCAATCGAAGAAAATTTTTTTGGTTGGGGGTGCGGATTTTTTGTGACTGACGTCATAAGTGAAGTAGTCATGTTGCTTGGCCTAGGGCCCAACCGCTAGGCCAAATGTTTCACTGAAGTTTTCATTGGAAACTAGGCTCGAGTACGAGCCGTTTGAGCCTTTGATCGACTTTCCAGCATTTCTGGTTCAAAAATTATGATCTAACATAAACAAATTAATTATCTAATTAGCTAATCAGTCAAACATTTTTATCACTTTAGTAACCTTTGATTCTGAAACCTCAGCAGGCTATCCAAAGTATCAAAAGACACGGATGGTAGCCTAGTTTCCAATAAAAACTTCAGTGAAATACTACCATCTAACGGTTGGCGCCCAGGGCTAGGTAAAGTGGGCCAAGGTGGCCTAAAAGTCTTCCACTTATGATGCCACTCACAAAAAATCCACACCCTCAAGCAAAAATTTTTTTTCTAGTGTAGACTAGAAGCCTTGCCGCATCTTTTAAGTCTTTTACCGGGTTGGTAGTGCTTACCGGACCAGAGAAATTGCCGCGCAAAGCCACGTGCATTTCCGTGTCTTTTTTGCGAAAATCCCCGAAAGCAGCCGGACGCCAAAGTGTCAAAAGGATTCTACTTTTCTTAACTTGATGTATTAGGCTATAAACGCATTGGTTTACACTGCATGGAAGCTAAAAAGACCTGTTCGTGGCACATTAATGATATTTGTGATCTCACAGACAAAGCTGTTGTAACACGCTGGTTTGTGGATGTGGCACACAAGTTACGGAAGCGCTATTCCAGCATTTCACACATACGATAAAATGGTGATTTGGCAATTTTTCTGATAGCAGCACGGTAGTCAGTATTCATTGAATCACGATTGCTTTTGTCTGTTTGTGAAACACAACCAACAAAAGCTGGATTGTGATTGGATCAGAACTACCATGGCATTATTGTGCAATCATCAGATGCATAATTCACACCTGTGCACATTAGCTGTTGCCATGGCAACTTGTTCTTGTGGAATTTTCTTCTGACAGATGGGCGGTAATCGATTATAGCCTACTGCTGCTTAATATAAACAATTTTGTTTAGGCTAGGTTGCAGATGACTAGCTAAGTTATTGTTTGTTTTATATTGTTGCCAGTGCAAGCCACATAGCTCTAGTTACAAAAAGCTCTGCATGCAGAAAACACGCATATGCTCGCCAATCAACCTTGTGCCTTAGGCTCAAGTTTCAATTGTAAACAACGTCAAACATATGTCGTTTTTATTTTTAATCTTGTGTAGATGGAACTATGCTACGCTAGCAAGTTAATCAGATTACCGTATTTATTAAGTATAATACGCACCCGTAAATTACTGATTGAAAATTGGAATAATTTTTTTTTCATGCTTTCTCAGCTCAGACCAAGGAGTGAAAACACTGAATTAAAACAGGCAATGCTCAAACTGAACACAACATTCATATTGCAACATTTTGTATTATTACATCATAGAGCCTAAGTAGCATTGAAACTGCAAACAGGGAAGTTTATCTACAGCTCATTGTATCCACAGAGACCACGTGGTAAAACGTTAACACGCCGGCTTTAGGAAACGCTGTCCCATTTGACAGAAGCTCTGGTGTACGAAAAGAACTAGGGCCACATTCTACATCCAGGTCATGCATCGTGAAACGACTCATTGAATTCTAGAAAAGCACAGCCACTTGCCGATGCTACCCAACCTCGTGCAACACGGATACAGCGGGAGTAAAAAGTAGGCGTGCTGCCATTTTGTAACGAAGGCTTAAAGTTATTTTGTTTTTACAAAATTTTTAGTTGCGCAGTGTGAGTGCGTGACCAGGTTTTTTCACCCCTGCACTATGCTGAAACAGACTATGCGAAATATACCGTACTTGCGCATTCTCTTGCGTATGACTTGTTTATTATGAGCACCTGAACTCATGTGTCCTCTAGCGTAAAGGCATAAAAATAAGACTTTGTTTATAACGCGCATTGAACTTTGCGTTGGTGTTTTTGGTATACAATTTTGCACGTTATACTCGAATAAATACGGTCATTAAAAATCATAGCAAAACATTGGAATTGCTGGAATTTGAAAAATTTTTAGCTCACAAATCCCAATTTTTAAAAAAAAGGTTAACCATAGAATACATCAAATAGTTGATAATGAAGCAGAAAATAAGATTTAAAAATTTGAAAATATCGGTTATCATACCATGAATGGCCCCAAAAAAGCAATATCAGTCGATCTCTAATTTAAATACAATCATGAGACAAATGGCCGAAATGTTCCAGTGAAAAAAAAACAGGTCTGAAACCTGAATCAAGTTGAAAGAAAACAGCAAGAATTTTAATCATATTTTCATATTTAGTTTTCTAGCTGCAATTTTGTTCAAATGCACTAAAACACTCCAAGCTAAATCAGTAACAAATTGCACACTGTAGATCAGGCCTGCACAGCATACGGCCCAAGGGCCACATGCGACCAACGAAAGGTTTTCATTCAGCCTGCAAGAGAGTGTTCAATTGTAGAAAATGTTGCCAAAGATCGACCTCGAATAAGTAATTGTTATTACAGAATTTCTTCCACATTACAAAGAAACCTCTACATCGAAATGAAATAGACTTTTGCAGCTCGTGGCACATTTATGTTGATAATGTGACCCTTGGAGCTTTCTGAGTTGTGCAAGCCTGCTGTAGATATTTGTTTTTTACATGCAACACAGACTGGACGAAGTGTTTTGCACAATCTACTTTGCTTTTCCTAAAACTTTCCTATTATAAAGTTTCACCAGTTTATTTTAATTAGGGATGGGCAAACTGTTTAACACTTTGGCGTCTGGCTGCTTTTGAGGATTTTCGCAAAAAAAATGCCTAAACGCACATGACTTTGCACGGGAATATCTCCACGGGTTACAGACCTGGTCGAAGCGTCAAAAGATGCAGCAAGTCTTCTAGTCTACACTCAAAAAAAAATTTTTGCTTGGGGGTAGCGTTTTTTTTGTCAGTGACGTCATAAGTGGAGGACTTTCAGGCTACCCTGGCCCACTTTGCCTGGCTCTGGCCACCAACCGTTAGGTGGTAGTATTTCGCGGAAGTTTTTACTGGAAACTAGGCTACAATCCGAGTCTGTTGATACTTTGGATTAGCTGCTGGGGTTTCGGGTTCAAAAGTTATGATCTAAACTAGTAAAAATATTTGACTAATTAGCTAATTGATTAATTTGTTTATTTTAGATCATAACTTTTGAACCAGAAACGCTAGAAAGTTGATCAAAGGCTCAAAAGACTCGGACTCGAGCCTAGTTTCGAATGAAAACTTCATCAAAACACTTTGGCTTAGCGGTTGGGCCTTAGGCCAGGTAACATGAGCCAAAATGACCCTAAAACTACTTCATTTATGACGTCACTCACAAAAAATACACAAACCCCAACCAAAAAATTTTTTTCGATTGCAATCTACAAGACTGGCCGATCTGTTTGAGCTCTCTAGCGCAATCGGTGGAGGAGCTAAGGCGTTAGTAAGGCAACCGAAAACTGCTGTTTTTTTGGCCAAAATCAAAGTACAAATATGTCGCATGCCGACTCTCAAAGTGTTAACTGTTTGACTTGCAAGCTGCACTGGCCAAGCAATTTAGAGTGTGGTGAAAAACAAAAACTTTTGAATTTGAGAAAGAAGTATTTCTACAGTTGTGGCTTAGCTCAAAAACATGTCAACACTACATGTGTAACCTTGGAGGTAATGAATCATAGAGGAGTAGAAACCACAAAATTCTTTTTGTGGTCCATTGGTCATAAAAACCTGATTTTGGGTTTATGTATTCAAAACAACAAGTTCCTATCTGCTTCACGGAATTTTTTTAGAAAACAAAAGGTTTTTTCAGTGATTTCAAAAATACTTGCCTTTTTACAAAATCGATATTATGACTAGAGTTCAATTATATTTCTCTTGCATATAACACAAAGCACAGTTTGTCCAATATGCTTGAAAGAAGCAAGTTACTTCAAAACAACAATCTTTTAAAATTATGTTTATAACAATTTCATTCACATAATACAGAAAAATTAACAATGTGCAGTATATTCACATAGCTATTCCATGAACCACAAACACCAAACAAATATACAGTATATTTGAAGTTTTTATGTCAGAACACCATCAACATTTTTTCATCGAACGAAAATGCTATAAGCACAAGTGCAACCTTGACTGGGCACTCTTGAATAAAAGCAATCAATCAACTACTAACCACAGGATATTCTTCATGATCTGATTCATCAGCATCAACAGTTGGTTCAGGATCTACATTTGATTGTTCATTATCCATTTTTATACTATATGACAAAGGCTGTGTAGACACAAGATTCAACTTAGATACCAATTTTTACATTACATTAACTTGTCTAATGCCAAAGCTTTTTCAAATTGAAATGCCTGCGTTGTTTTGAATTTGCAGTATATCTGATTGAAACCTAGTTCAGAACAATTATAAGTGAGAGTTCCTTATGCCTACGCCTGGCAGCCTAGTAGGTTTATGAAGGTTCAACTCAGGCTTGTGTAGTCATGGTCACACAGTGACAACACACTATGAACACATATTCAGTTGCTTCATTCAAAACTAAATAACTCAAAAGATTTCCAGATCAATTGACCTCAAATTTTTAGAATAGATGCATGTAAAAATCAAAACATTTCAGTACATTTTTGTTGCCAAAAAACTAGTGTGAAAAAACCTATCGTGTTTCATGCAACAACTTATTGCACCCCACAGTGTAATGCAAGCTACAAAACTTTGAGTAATTCAAAAAGTTTTTGCCTGATTAACTTCAAATTTTCAGAGCAAATGCCTGTGAGTATGAAGAATATGTGGGCACATATTTATTGAAAAAAGTACAAAAAAGTTATTGATTTCATGCAGCAACTGACTGCGCTTAACTGCTTTCAAAAAAGCATTATAGCCTACATGGAGCAAGTGAAGTTGTTCAATGTAAAACTAAGTAACATGAAAAGTACTTGCTCAATTTCACTGAAAACTTCAGGAGTTATGCACGTAACTATGAAAAACATCCATTTAAACGTTCATTGCAAAAGACTGAATACAAAAACATTGTGTTTTATGCAACAACTAGTTGCACTTTTCATTTTGGAAAAGCCTGGGCCTGGCAGAAAACATTGATAAAAAAAGTGCATAGCTCAAAAGTTATTTCTCTATTTGCCTGAATTTTTAGGACTAATATATAGCATGCATTATATATATAGTATATACATAGGTTTAAGAAACATAAAAAATTTCATTGCAAAAAAACAAGTGCAGAAAACCTATCGCGTTTTACACAACAACTGATTGCAGACAGAAATATATCCGTATGTCAGTGTACAAGCAATGGCACGCTAACACTAAGATATTCATCCATCAGTGCAAAAGACATTACAGACTTTGTTAGTGGTAATGAAATCTGTTTTTTTTTCAGTCATTTTTTCGGTCTGTTTTGGTTAAAGACCGAAACGTTTTTTTAATTACCGAAAAAAAGTAAGTCGTTTCGATCACAATGTTTGAAAATATAGGCTAAAAACACTTTTATGACGAATTTTAATACAACCGTGGGACAAATGACCGAAATGTTTCAGTGACCAAAATATCTCAGCTGAAAATAACCGCAATGTTTCAGTGAAAAAAAAAAAGAATAAAATTTATTAATCTTTTTCATATTAAGCTCCAAAGACTAACATACTTAACACTAGTGGCACCATGTCCTTTGCAGGTACAGGTTTTATCTTTTCTTCAAGAAAGCCAAATTTTATGCACGTACACAATACTAGTCTGCATACAAATTTTGTGGATGTATTAGAATTAAATTTTGAGACTTTTTCAATTGGCTTAATTTTGTGCCCATGCCACAGCGATAAAAAGTAATGTTTGTTGGGTATTAACCCCATGGCAACAACAGCTGACATAATTCCTGGTGTGGACTGACAACCATTACTGTATATACAAAATGACATCATTAGACATGCACTATTACAGGGGTGACCAAACCTGCTTTATGTATGAGCCGTAAATCGTAAAACCCAAGTTACAAAGAGCTGCAAACACAAAAATCTAAAAACACAAATATATTTGCAATCTACTCTTCTGTGCAGTGGTGTGCAAAGGTCTGGTGATGCCCAGGGCAACTTCTTGATTGTATGCCCCCTTACCAACTTCTAACATTGAGCAGTGGCATATGGTGGTTATTGTTACTGCATATGCACTGTTTGTGACATCATAATATGATGTCATATTCCCGTTTGCAAACCAACGTTTTGTCAAAGTTAGTTGACAAAGCATGCATACTATTCTATACACATACACACTCTCCTTACTTGTTGTTGTACAATGTGTTACTGTAATTAACATAAATTAACAGTGCTCCAAGTTATGTGACTGGAGCAAAACACAGCACTCAACGCTAAGACAGAGAAGTTCATAACTTCAAAAATATCTAGCAACGCATTCAAACAAGGCAGTAGAACACACTCAGTGTTCTGTCAGCATAGTTCACAACTGCAAAAACACAGTATAAGCAGGTACGTAGTTCTACACTACACCCCTGAGTATAAGGCTGCACATTATAACAGTGGAGTAAAGCACATCCAACACCACGGCAGGACAGTTCACAAATGTGAAAACATCAGGCCGCGTGAATGTCTTGTCAAACAACAATCAAGCAGATAAAGTATATGGCTGGGATGGCAGACACCAAGGTTGATAGTTTGAAATTTGTTAATCTATGCAAGTATTGAGAATGCGCATGAAGTACGCAAGAAACATTTCATTTTTTGTTATGCGGCTGGTATATGTACAACTACTGGGGGGACAGAGCAGATACGGGTTTGTGTGAGCCGTTATGATCAATCCGCCTGAACTGACAATGAATGACAAAGCTCGAAATGATACACTTTTTGCAAGCACAGGTGGGCAGTTGTATCAGCATACACCCAGGGTTACCATATTAAGCAATGAAACGGAAAACTAGCGGTCCATGCATGCATCAAAAAGTCAGCTAATTCAAGCAAGTTGAAATATGACAATTTTGAAATTTCGCTCAGAAAATCAATCAAACGTCCATAGTTATCTTTCAACAGGGATGCCAGAAAGACGGAGCATGATTGGGGCATTGCCTCCCGACCTTACAAAAGGGCAATGAGGGTGGTGCGTTTTTGATAACAATATCATAGGTAATTTCATGGTTAAGAACGTTTTCAAGCAAAATTATTGCAGCTATTCGCTCATCCAAAAAATTTAGAATGGTTTTCTATAAATTTTTGAGAGAACATCATTTCCAAAACAAAAACAAGCATAATTGGTAACGATTTTTTGTTTTTTATACACCTAAATTGCCCTGAACTTTTCTTCTGCCCTACCGCTGCTCTGGCATCCCTGCCCTTCAAACCTTTTTTGTGACTTCCCCTTGATTGCAAGATCTGGAATAAGTCACATCACTATCAGCTTGATTGGGTGTGCGCTGCAAACCTTGAGCATATGTCCCTGGTATTGAAGAATGTGAGAATAACTGGCATTTGAAATATGTAAAAACTAATATTGACCAAAAAACAAGTTTTGAAAAATCTAATCGATGCAGCAAATGTTAGCAACCTTACAGTGGGAAAAATCATCAAGATACACTACATTTTAATTTTTTTAATTTCATCCTTTCGATGCCCTCTGCCTTGCATGCCCGGGGCCATTGCCCCATTTGACCCCCCTCTGCATGCCACTGCTTCTGTGACATCATCATTCTTTTAGGAATGAATTGCAAAGGTAATAGTGCACCGCAGTCAACATTTTACAATATTTCTACACTTTGCAATAGAAATTTAAAATAAAAAACAAATATATAATTTTTTGAAAAGCTCTACGAGCCGAAGTTTGGCCACCCCTGCACTATTATGTCAAGTGCCAGACAATAGTGAAGTGGTCAGAAGTTTGTGTGTCAACATCAACAGACACTGCGATTCTCTTAGTGATTGCAAATCTGACAAAGACATGTATCACAGTGTGTTCACAAGGTCTGATCGTCATTTGGGCTGCATTACTGCTAGATCCAGCAGGTTTTTCTCACTGTTAGCTGGAAATTTTTCCATCTAGCAGCTAGCTAATTTTCTAGCAGGATTTTGAAAACTGTTTAGCAAGTTTAGCAGGTAACAAATTCCTGGCCAAATATTTGTTCCAACAATTTTCAGAGATTAAAACTTTTACACCTTCTTCATCAAAAATTCTTTACCTTCTTTCTGACGCCTTATATTAGGCAACACAAATACCATCAGGCACAACTAGTTGCCTTTAATCATTTGGATGCATAAATGTACCATTGGAGTTTCTATTATGACGCAGCGAAGTTGCTTCACGAAGATAATAATTGCATCATAATAGCAAGTAACTGGATGGCTTGGTGAAACTTTAATATTTGCTTCTGTGCTTAGTGAGCACATTGCCTTTAAAGGACTACAGAGGCAGCATATATTTTTATGGCAGTGGCTATAGATACGCCTGTGGATCTTGAAATTTGAAAACTTATTTGTACGCCACCTGTGACACAACAGTAACGCACGACAAGAGTGCAGCAGGCTTGGTACAAACGAACTAAATGTAAAAGATAAACCCTAAACCTAACCCTAACCTAAATTGCGTCAGGCCAGGTGTATCCACAGTCACTTCCTATTTTTATTCCATGACACATGATTTTGCCAAGCAGTTCAGTTATGCCAGTTAGTCATAGGTCTAATGTCTGGTCCATTGATAGTGAGTGCAAGACCAAAAATTGATACATAGCTTTGCAGGTTCATTTCAGGGTTCCCACACATTTTCAAAAACCATTTTCCATACTTTTTCAATACCTTTTCAATACTAAATTAAAAGATTTCAATACCATCATATATTTATGACATGGTTTATAGCAGGATCTAGCGGTTTTTAGTGACATGATTTAGCAGGTTTAAGTGACAACCATCTGGCAACACTGCACATCAGACATACCGTATTTATTCAAGTACAATGCACAAAATTGAATACCAAACACACCAACGCAAAGTTCGGTGCACATTATATACGAGGTCTTAGATTTTCATGCCTTTACACCAGAAGGCACATGAGTTCAGGTGCGCATAATAAACAAGTCATACGCAAAAGAATGTGTAAGTACGGTATGTTTCTTATAGCCTGTTTCCGCATACCACAGGTGTGCAAAAACCACGTTGTGCACTCGCACTACGCAACTAAAAATTTTGTAAAAAAAAATAACTTTAAGCCTTCGTTACAATATGGCAGCGCACCTAATTTTCACTCCCGCTATGACTGTGTTGCACAAAATTGGGTAGCATTGGCAAGCAGCTGCGCTTTTCTATAATTTGATGAGTCGTTGCACAATGTATGACCTGGATGTAGAATGCGGCCCTAGTGCTTTTTGTACACCAGAGCTTCTGTCAAATGGGACAGCGCTTTTTAAACCGGCGTGTTAGCATTTTACCGTGTGGTATCTGTGGATACAATGAGCTGTAGATAAACTTCCATGTTTGCAGTTTCAACGCTACTTAGGCTCTATGATATAATAATACAAAATTTTGCAACATAAAGGACGACATCGATGTTGCAACACAGATGTTGTGTGCAGTTCGAGCATTGAAAATTTACACCAATTTTCAATCAAAAAATTAAGGGTGCACGTTATACATGAGTGCACATTATACTTGAACAAATACAGAACTTTGCAGCTATCCACCAGAGTCCGTAGTTGACAGCATGGTCAGTGTTCTCAAAAAAATTTGAAAAACCCGTTGTTTTGGTCGATCAATTACTCACCCGCTCAAACCTTAGCACTTAATATGTTAATCAAGCGTATTCCTTGGAATGCCGGGAGCGGAGCATCGTCGCCCTGTTCGAGCATCGAGGGTAGTGAACTTGACTGTCAGAGTATCAGCTTAGCTTGTGTTAAACTGTCTTGTTTGTTGTATTTGCTGTGGCATCTATGTGGTTGCCAGGGATAACTATTGTTGTTATATCTGCGCAGGTGTATTAGCATTGAACTCCCTGGTGCCGTGAATGTTTGTAAATCACCATGACCTTCTCTCTAGATACACCACGACCTTCTCTCTAGATATGCCACGATATTGCACGACGCCCTTGCAAGTGTAATTTGACTTTCTGTAACACTGTCACTTGATAATCGTGGATCTTTTCTTGCAATTGTATGCTGCAAAGAGTTGAATGACTGCTAGAGTACAAATGTATACCATACTGGGCTGTTGCACTGAGAGTAGGCTGTGTGCTTTCACAAGTCATAGCAGCCAGCGGAGACTTATCTTTGAAGTTGAGCCTTACACCTGATAAGTTTACAAACAATGGTTTGTCACTACCATAATTTTACAAACAAGGCTTCTTTTGGAAACCGGAGAGTCAAGCTTACTTTGGTTACCTTTTTGTGAAAGGTAGCATTTACCACGACTTCGTTAAGTTGAAAATTCCTTGTTATTTGACCTACTTTGATACAAGATGCTGTCAACAAGTAAACCGGCGGCTTGTACTTCAGATGGTGTTCTCAATGAGCATCTTGAGTCAATGAAGAGGACCAGAAGCGGACTTATTGGACATGTCACCAAATTACAAGGTGAAATTGAAAGTTTGATGGTTGATAGTTCGCAATATGAGACAGCCTCTAAGAAAAAATGACTATAAAGAGCAATGGCTTGAAGCATGGTTAAGAGCGATGGCTTGAAGCATGGAATAAGAATTCTGATCTGCAGAAAATAAAGATTGTTTACGAGGACAGTTTAAGCATATGTACAGCATTGTACGGATGGTAACCCTTCAGCGAGCCAAATTGAAGATAAAGCCTCCTAGGCTTCGTCTACCTCTTCAATCAAGAGAAAACGAGAATTGATTGCGCTGCGCAAAGCAAAAAGAGAACTGAAAGCAAAGGCTATGGAAGCTAAACTGCAACTGCAAATGCAACTGCGCTTACTGAGCTAGATGCTAAAGAAGAAAATTTGAAGCTTGACGATGAACAATCCGAGATTTCTGGAAGAAAAAGTGAGCCTCACTATTCTAATATTTCACTGAAGAAATACACTAAGCAGTTGCCCAGTGCTTCTAAGACGCAGCCTTGTGTTTCTCAAACAACCTCTATAAGTGCTAACTTTACTAACATAAAGGATTTTGAAAGCATGATGTACTCAAAACCTGTTACCCAACCAACTCCCTCTATGAAAGTACCTAAATTCTCATTTTGAGTATTTTACCTTCACGAAAAGCTTCCAGGAGACAATCCTTGATCAGGTAGCAAACCCAGCGTCTCAGTTACAATATTTATCGGAAATGTGAGTCGGTAAAGCCCGTGAAGTAATTAAATCATGCTCTGTGATAAGCCCCGCCTCTGCAGGTCTTCAGCAAGCCCCAGATCTCCTCTATGAGAATTTTGGGCAAAAACATATCGTTGTTGATACACACCTTAATTCTATTTGCAAAGGTCCACCTGTGAAGCCTGATCAAGAAAGTTTACGTAAGCTGGCTACTGAATTGACCAACTGTCAAATCGTAATGAAAGCGTGGGGTTTTGGATCGTTGCACAACAGCCCACAGACTTTAGAAAGCGTCTTCAAAAGATTGTTGTTTCATTTGCAGAAGTTATTTTGTAACAAGGTGGAAATAAACACCAACGGACACCTTGCCACTTTTGAAGAACTTACATGCTTTGTGAAACAAGCCGTTCAGTGTAGTAACACCTTTTTTGGCAAAATAGTGGCAAACTCAATGGCCACTAGAAGGTCTCGGCAAGAAAAGCAGCAAATTCCCTCAGGGGTCTTTACTAGCCAATTTGCAGCTACCTCTGAAATTTCAAATTATACTGTTACCACAGACAGAACGGCGTGTGGAACTTGCGGTGGTAATCATCCTCTGTGTAAGTGCGACAATTTCCACAAGCTACCTGTGCCCCAACGTTGGAGCCGTGTAAAAAGTCAAAGGAAATGTTTCAACTGCTTGGGGCGAGGTCACATGTCAAGGGAATGCAATAAGTCGCACCATAGCCTGCTGCATAATGGCAACAGCTCAAACTCTAGATGCAGCAAAACACCTAGCGACCTCAAATCGTGTGCGACTACGCAATCCTTAAGTGCACAGGTCAACTATGTGAGTCCGATAACTGTGCCATCCCAAATCAAGATGGTAAGATTGATGGTTGCTCCAGTGCAAGTGTACAGTAACGACCAAACACATTTCGTCGACACTTATGCTTTCCTTGATGGAGGTTCTAACATATCGCTCTGCACTACAAGTTTGACACAAAGACTTAAACTGCCTGGCTCTAGAGCAGGGGTCACCAAACTACGGCCCGCGGGCCAAATCCGGCCCGCGAAGCCATTTCATCCGGCCCACGTAGACATTTTGCCAATGAGGAAAAACAATAT
>JGI24158J21664_10009516_pt1 | contig 12970 bp, 10 predicted proteins | sample Ectturendosymbi3_FD_21664 | JGI IMG/M metagenome (IMG submission 21664) | reverse complement strand
GAGAACCCTGTCTTAGTAAAGTAAAGATAAACGTTAAAATTCACAAGCGTTTAGCATAACTTGTTTTTGCACCGAGTCTCTCGTGGACGGGTAGTTTAAGCTAGGTTTTCGGATCCAGCGAGGGTCGTCGGCCGCAAAATTGGCGCCCAACATGGGGCTCGAGGCGTCAAAATGCCCGTAGGGGGGCCTGAGAGGTTGAGGCACAACTAGGACAGGCATCGAACCCGCGACGGTAAAGGTAGGGAGCTTGGAAGTCATCTCCAAGCCATTGTAAAGGCATTTTTAGACTTAGAAAACTTTTCAAATAAAAATCAGGGGTGGGGGCCTTTTGGCCCGTGTCCCGCAGGAACCACTGACCTTAGGCCACATCCAATGGTGTCAAGGGATGGCCAGAAGCCTGAACTTTAATTTTGGCCAGGAAAATTTTTTTCGTATTTAAAATGCATGGGCCCGCCCTGGGGGGGCAGAGTTCAAAAATGCATGTAGGAGATAGGCGATCGAACACGTTTTTTCACCACTAGGAGCCCGGCGCATTTCAAGGGGGAAATGAAATTGAACAAACTAACCACCCAGAGTCGTTTGGTGGGGTCCTCTAAGGATAGCCCATCACCTAACGAAGGCCAATCAGGGCCCGGAAGAGCCCAGGGGGGGTCTTAAAAATTAGGGGGTGAAAATATTTTAGTTTTCAAAAATTTAAAAATTTTACTTTGGAAATGGCATAAATGGCATAACCAGACCTTAAAAAATAGTCATTGGTCCCAAGGGGGTCAACATTTAGGGCCCAGGGGGGGACAAATATTCGAGAACCGGAGTCTCAGACAGGAGCCTTAGTTTGTGATATGAAATAACTAGTGCATGGTTATTGGTGTATAGTATGTAGTGTATGGAGCTTTAGGGTGTTGGTTGTACCCTGGTACATGGAGACCTGCAGTAGTTAGGGCAGACAGTCTGCCAGAAGATAGTGAGTTGATGATTAGTCAATCCGAAGCGAGTTAGTTAACACAGGCGACGTTTGACTACACTGGGTGAACTTCAATGGAAGGAATCAAGTCTGGCAATGCTGGACAACAGCTAAGTAGACTCTATATAGTATATAGTAAGTAGTAAGTAACTAAAATGCCTAGGCAACCTAATTAGGGTGTGAATAAGAACCGTCTGAAGTGTGTAGTGTTCACAATCAATAATTAATGGCCTTGATGCACCCGACGAACACCTCAGGTCAGCAAAAAGAATAAGAGTGAAAGCTGATTTGGCGCATATGTAGTGAATAAACGCGGTGATGTCTACCACTGACAAGGGAGAGCCTTGTTTTGCCTTTGTGCAAATCCAGGAACCTGCGTTACGTAGTCAAGCCAATGTGATGTGACAGTAACTCGTCACCAAAAAAACATCGGTGAAGGCCTGCCAAGTAAGTGAGGCAGAGATGTTTCGGAGAAAAAGAAAATCGGTAAAGGTGTTCTTCGGACTGCTGTGATGTCCTTTTCGAGACTGTGCATAGGGTTGCAGGGGTGTAGGACTTTGTAAGGATATGGCGCACCATAGGTGCAACTCTACAAACTACAATAGGGCTGATCATAGTACAGCTGTTCACAACATTTGGCTTGGGAGGTCCTACCCGACAATGCCTCACGGAAAACGAGCAACATAGAAGAGGGTCATCCTACCCTACCCTTTTGTGGAAAATCAGAAGTGGCCCTACAGAGAGTGTGGTGAGAACTCTTTCTGTTTAACTGGTGGAGCTCCCAAAGCGGAAAGAATTCTGCAGGGGATAGCCTACCAGGGTCTGACTTCATGATTGGCCACGGATGACTGTGAAACGTTAAAGTTAACAGTCCGGCAGGCGCGTTGCTCGAACACACACACAAACATCACACCCACGTCAAGAGGTGGCCTGTAAAAGGCAGCCCATTGACCACAAAATGGAGGGATTAAAACTTTTAAAGCATGTCTATAAGACATGTGAGCTAACAAGATAGCAAGACTTCCAAACGGGAGCAGAGAACTAGAGAGCGAACCTAGGAAACAAACGGCTCTGTGTACCCAAGAGAAGAGAGCGGCAGCGATCTACTTCGCGATCGTGATAAGCCGAGGGGGAGCTGATGATTAACTAGGCGATATAATGTGTTGATGAACAAAGCTAAGAAAAGGAGTTAGAATAAAGTAATACGAAACGAAGAAGAAAGCTAATCCCGTATTCGAAATGCACACAGCACTTAGGAGTGTAAGTAAGCGGTTAAAATCTGGTGAACTATGGCTGATTTTGGACTCTCAGAAATCATGATTGATGAGGTGCTAAACCAGCAGCTCCGGGAGATGAGTGATCAGAAAAAGCAGGAACAATCAGAGCAGAAGACACAACTAGGTTCGGGAACGGGGCAGATCCCGAACCACGGGCCAGAAAGTGGCAACCTGGCAATGCAATCTAGAAGAACGCAGCCTCAGGTGTCAGGAGAAGCTCTGTGGGGTTCAACCCTGCTGCAGAATTACATACATAACTGCCTAAGGCAGAATCGTTTCACCGAACCACTAGAAATTGGCCGATTGGCCGCACATATTGGTGTATCCTATGAAAATTTATTGGCTTACTTAAACACTATGTATCCTCATAGAGGACGTATGCTAATTACCGATGAGTTCTAAGCTAAAGTCTAACAGTAGCTTCTGATGTATTTACAGGAGTAGGGTATGAATGTAGTAACGTTAGCCGATCTGAAATTGGCAATCGAGACGAAAGAAGACTTGTCGAAAAAATTTGCACAGGCAGTAGCTCCCACGGAACTTATTGATTTCGACACCTTGAGCGTGTCTGAGTTTTTTTCAGTGGGACTAACACTGTACTATAAGTCCCAAACGAACGCTTACGAGCAGGGGTATTTTTGGAAAACGGAAAATAACGGGCTGACTGCAATTGTGGGTTTCATACATAACCATGATGGCTTTTTCATCACGACCCTTGGGGGAACTGAAGGGATTGAGCAAATTTATGAGTGAACGATGGTTAGATGATTTTGATTTGACACAACTGGAAGGTAGAAAAGGGACGTTTCATGAAAATCCCGACTGGGACCCGTCATGGGCAGCTGCCGAGGGCTGGTATTACACGGGCCATGAAAACGTAATCCAGTGTGTATCATGTCAGGGGCAATTAAGAATGCCACTCAGCGAAGCAGAAATACGCGATTATCACTGTGTATTTTTTCCCTGGTGTGACCTGTTAAACGAGCGCATAGTGCAGCAGGATAGACTAAGGGAGATACAAATAAATGATAAAAAATGGAATACCGTGGCACAGATAATTCAATACCCATTGGCTAACCCAAGAATTCCACATATGGCCGCTGAAGGTACCCGATCCCGGACTTTTTCTTTCAAAGTAGGATGCGCCCGCGCAAAAGTACTGGCCAAAGCTGGATTGTATAAGATGGCATTGAACCCCTCACTACAATGCTATTATTGCGGGATGAGACTCAATTGGCAAGAGCTGAGCGAAAATATAGCGATGGCACATGTTCGGAATTCTCCAGACTGTGAACACATGAAGCGGTTGCTAGGATATCCAACTTGGCGAGAAATACAGACATTCTACGGGGCGGTTGCCGACCCTAGAGGTGATGTAACTGATAAGGTGCCCACTTATGCATTGGACCAGCAACACCAGGCCCAGGCATAGAGGTAATTACTAATTTTACAAATTTGATCCGGATTACAGCAAAGTAATAGGAAAGATATAGGGATAAGGAAATGTTTTTATTAAGAGGTGATAACCAAGTGCGTAGCCATGTAATGATGGAAGCCTACCGGACAAGTATCATAACCCGGGATGTCCTAAGAACTTGCCGGCGCCTTTTGCTGTTACCAGGAAGGGAATACAACTGGTTACATTGCATTGAAGGAATCTGCAGAAGGAAATCATATAAAATATTACCAGATTTGCGGATAATTACCCAACTGCACCCGCCTATAAATGACCTGATGATAACACACCTTGGGTTACAACAAAGGCCCAATTTGAAATTCGAAGAATACGTGCAACTAGTTCGATTAGTTTATAAACAATGGGTGGACCAGGGCCGTCCACGACCGGAACCACAGCGAGTGGGAAATACACTAATATCAATAAAAAGCTGGAAAGGAGGCCTGGGTTTAGAGTTTCTTGGGAAGCAAGGGCCGATACATTACGTGGGGAGGTCTGACCTGGTTGTGGGCTCAACCAGACTCCGTAAACCAAGACCGTTAAATCAAAAAAAGTAAGGACCGAAAATTTGCCATTACATTTCAGCAATAATGTTATGTTCAGTAGGAGTGATTTTAAGCACTCTTCGGGTATTACTAGTAGGGGCTTTGGTAAAGCCCGGGACTTACCTAAACGAGTGTTCGTGTCCGCGGCCACAGAACCCAAATGAAGAAGGGTACGACCCACGGATACCCCAGTGTAAGCGGAAGATATTGCCGGCGCGATGTCAGTGCCGGAGGGCGGAAAAGGTTTATGTGTTCGATCAAAAGGAAACGTGTTTGCAGTGGCAGATAAACCCCCCAAAACCTTTGAAATATTCGATCAGGCTACAGCCGTTAAAAAAAGCATATATACAAGGGTTAAATTCGCAGGACCATATTCAACCATCCATGCTAAGTCACGGATATTGTCCACTCAGGCCCGCTTTGGCCTTGCAGACCGTCCATTTGGGATATATAGCAGGGCTGCCAGCTAACTCCATTGTAGAGCATGTTTATGCTCACCCCCATTTTGGGTTAGTGGGGGTAAACACCACGACCCATGCACACGCTAGGTTTGGCAAAGAAGGACATTACCAAAATAATTACCAGCAATACGTTCCAGAATGTCACTGTTTTGAACGCATAGAAGCAACAACTTCCAATGGCTGGATACGGGTATTAGATGACTGGACACTGTGGATGGGGGTGTCTACGCGAGGACGACTTGGAATTCCGCACAAATACTTGTGGCAGTACTCTGAAACAGGCCAAAAAGATGCGTATGGCTGGCCTTTAGTGAGGCTAAAAACGCCAAGGCCACCAGAAAAATTGATGTTTCAGCGTCACTTAGACTTTCGTGTGGTAACTCTGGTCAACTTAACTAAATTATACCCTCAGGGACTAAAAGACTTCTCTTGGGAGGAGCACCAATATCTTTATTCGTTAAGCTCACGAAGGGCCACAGACCCCAATGAACATCCGCTAGCCAGGTGGAGGCAGATGGGACAAAGACACGGAACCGGCGCTGTTCCCCCAGATTATGTACACCACATATTAGTGGCAGTAATGTATTACTTGGCAAACCACATCTCAGTAGAGGTAGAATGCGCTGTTGAAATCCTTGGAAAACAGACAACTCTAGGATTTAACACATTAACTGGTGAAGAAAACACGCTATCTATCCCATACACATTGTCAGGGTACGCTCGGTCCTGGAAAGGGTTAGGATCAATATTATTCAATAAACCCAAAAACGGGGGACGATTTGCATGTAAGTTTACCCCCGGGGCGACACACCCGAGTTCGGTAGGACCGGCCTACATATGGATGCACATGGCCAAACCCTTAAATATTAGGGTACAGCCACCCAACCATTTAGCTATGGGAAGACAGGGGATGATTGTATTGCATTCACAATCAGTAGGAGACTTAACAACGCAAGGAGCAGGCCTAGTAAACCCAACCAAAGTAGCCTCGTTCACAGCCACGGCAACAGTGGGCTTTCATCCGTTAACCAAGTACCCATCAATGTGGGGAAATAACTGTAATATTAAGAGAAGTCAAGGGAAGTGTCACAAACGCATGGTCGATATTGAAACAAAAATTCGTTATGAGAAATCTTTTTATGACCCTTATCAAAACCGCTCCGTATTACCGGACCATACGCAGTCGGCAGTGTTTCTGGCACCTGAAAAAGGAAAGCGCGACAAAAGACAAGTTTTTGCGGGCATTGCAATTGTAACGGCTTTTGCAGTACAAGGCGTAGTCGATTACGCAGGGTATAAGGGAATACAAGGGCTCGAGCAAGAGCTAAACGATGACATGAATACCCGCGCCGCAGCCAATAATGTACGCTTTAGACAAGCTGATACGGCGATTGGGAACTTAAGCAGACAGATCCAGGACCTAAATTCCAAGGTAGAGGCGTTATCAGAAGAAGATGAAGCGACGGTTCAACTGTTGTTGCGAACCGTCCGGGTACAAGCGCTAGAAAATGCAATCCTGCAAAAACAAATAGGCGAAAATAATAGGGCACTAGTAGAAATGTCCAGAGCCCACTTGCGGACGGCCACGGCCGATAGAATAGAGAGCGATGCACAAACTTTTCTTTTTAAAACAATTGTCTCAGCACTGACAAACTCAAAACCATTCCTACAACAAGGCATAGGATATACCTGGCAGCTACGAAACGNTATCATTCACTTACAAGGAATAGAGAAACAGCTGATTGACCCAAGGGANGCCGAGAGACACACGGATTACGATGCGATAATCAACGCAACCTGTGAAAACTTGCGGGCTGATGAGAAACAGTCAGCCATACGGGAANTAGATAAGAATTTAACANGTGATGTACAAAAGCATCTACGGCAGGCACAAAACTTATCCAGAACNATAAACGCCACTCGACCCACACCGATAGTAGTTCACTATGTCCCTGAACTAACTAATTTATCAATACACAAAAGTGGAGAAGAAATGAGAAAAGCTTTTCTGAAAGTAATTAAGCAACCCTTGAAGGTTGTGGAAAACGTGGGGGACGAGGTGATAGGTTTCGCGGAACAAATACTAGGACACTCGTTAAAAATATTATTAACGTTAGGAGCAGTGATCGCATTGGTACTAATCCTTTTTGCAGTCATAAAACGACTACGCAAACGTAGACTAAGGCGCAAGTAAAAGTCAGAATTAAAAGTAATAAACCAGGTACCCCATGTCAACGACTGAAATACGAAAGAATCTTTAAAATAAGGGGGGAGTGGAGTGCACGGCGCACTCACGAAATTTTTGAACTTTTGAAAATTTTTAAACAAAATCCAATGATAATTAACCCTATTTCGATGCGAAGCTTAGAAATTTCCGGTAGCAGGATTGACGTTATCAATATGGACGTTAAGCAGTTTGTAATGATAATTTGATAAACAAAATGTTTTACTGTCACAGAAGTAAAAAAGATATTATGTCAATAAGAAGTGACGGTTATGTCTGCCCAACCAGGGATCCACCAGGACAAAGAAGTATATACATTCTGCCCGGCGATCCTCGTCGTGAAGTTTATCGATTGTCAACGTTCCGGCGTTACCCAACCAATGCGCCAAATGATCCTTGGGCAATCGCTAGAGCTGGCTTTTATTACACGGGTTACAGGGACCGAGTAAAGTGCAGCAGGTGTAGCCGGCAAGTTGCAGACTGGCAAGCGGGAGAAGATCCATGTGCCGCAAAGTAGCACGATATATCTTGTCAGTTTGATAGCAATAACCTTGAACATAATATCCCTATAAATAGTGTTCGGCAGATAAGGCCCGAGCCCGTCCAAAGATCGGAGGCTGCTGTCCGGCTTCCGGTAGAACAAGCGCCAGTAAATGTTAATACCAGGAGACACATGGCGGACCTAAATGGGGAGAGGAAAACCCAGGGTCAGTAGCGGCAGCAAGGCAGGTGCCGCAGGTTACCAGTTTGCAGCAACTGTTTCCTTGCGAGAACCCAATAAATCCACACATGGCGTCGGTAGCACGACGTGTTGAGACATTCACTGACCATTTAACCAGCTGGCAAAGAAATAACTTACGAGCCACGATAACTGATATGGCCGAAGCGGGATTATATTATTTGGGGGAGCGCGACAAGGTCAAATGCTGGTACTGTAACGGCGGACTATGTAACTGGCAAGTAAATGATGAGCCATGGTTTGAACACGCCAAATGGTTTCCGACCTGCAAATTTCTGCTAAGGAACAAAGGGCCCGAGCACGTAAGTCAGGTTGCTGCTCGTTTCCCTAATATAGGACGCAGTAATGACCTCACATGATCCATGCGACCACTGGAACGATTTCCCGCCGAAAGACCAGCGATAATCGACCCAAAAAAAGAAAACGAGTTGCGCGCCAAGGCATTGGTAGAAGTGGAAACGTCACCCATAGCGCAAGAAGCCCTGAAGATGGGGTTTGATCGAGTGCAAGTTACCAAGGCCGTCATGATCCGGTTAAACGACTATGGTCGAGGTTTTGCCAAGGTAGCCACATTGGTGAACGAACTCCTGTCAGAACCAGCAGAAAGTTCCGAGATGCTGAGCAGCGATGAGGAAACAGAACCCCTCAAAGAAAAAGACCCGAGAGAGGAATGGCACCAATTAATCACTAAGATGCATTGTCGGTTGTGTAAAGAAAAGAAAGCCATGACGCTACTATTGCCTTGCGGTCATCTCTGCGTATGCGAAGAATGTGCCGCACAAGCAGACAAGTGTCCAACGTGCGGGATGCGAGTAAAAGAGAGGGTGCGAACCTTCCGTGCGTAAGAAGGTAATTAATAAAGGATTGTAATCATTGCAGAGCGACCTAGGGATAGGAATATGGAAGTGAAAATAAAACTGACGCACGCGGGGGCCAAAATGCCAACGCGAGCCACTGCGGGAGCCGCAGGTTGGGACGTTTGTGCCAATGAGGATAGATGGATATCAGGCGGACTCTGGGCGAAAATCAGTCTGGGGTTCGCGTTAGAAATACCCGACGGGTGGTGCGCTTTGTTAATAGGAAGGTCCGGACTAATGGCCCAAAATGGTGTAGGGGGTCAATTGGGCCTAATTGACAGTGACTACAGAGGGGTAGTAAGCATAACGGTGGTAAACATGGGACTAGAACGATATTATGTGCGAAAAGGGCATCGCATTGGGCAGTTATTATTTATGCCAAATCCCCAAGTAAAACTGACACAAGTTCAGACCCTTGGAGTCACTGCTCGGGGAACCAAAGGATTTGGATCGACTGGAAAATAAAGCAAGGAAAGGTGATCCGAACAACTGCAAACCCCGTAGCGGAAGACGGTGAAGCCGCAAGTCAGCCTAGGAAAGCACCATTGGTTTTCCAATAATGGCCGCTGAGTGCCGCGAGGCCTCACGAGGTTTTAGGAACCCCGTTAACCCGGTTGTTCGAATCATCGCTTCCGAAACATGCCGCGTACTACAAATCTTATCTGCAGGACTGGATAAGACTTTTTAAGCTCTACTCAGAAGTTTTGCGGAAGTGCGCGCCGTGTCAATGGCAACAAGAGTAAATCCTGATAATGCTGTAAGCAAACAGCAGCGGTTCAAGGAAGAAGTAGAAGAACCCATGGACATGATGCATGGTCAAGAAGGCCTGGCCTTTTGGTCGTACTGGGAACACCAAAGTAGCTTGTACATGCTGAGCGTGCGTTTGCTAGCAACCCGACCAGGGGGGCGTGTGGAAAGGTATCTCAGTGAAGAGATGCAGAAATATGGAAGAAGGCACAGGAAATCCCGTGAAGATCTTGCTAAATACATTACAGGGACACACGAAGCAGCCATACGTTGGCGCATGACGCGTGAAGGGGTGCGCCACATTCTTAAACGACAATGCATGAGTGAGGTCCACTTTGACACCTGTTATTGCCCCAAGTGTTTTGGAATGACCTATGTAAAAGGACATCCGACCATGATCGTGATACGAATTAAGGCAATCATATATGAACTGCGGCAATTTGGCGAAAGGGCACGACAATGCCTTTTTGACATGTTGCTGCAGTCAGACATAAAAATGTGGGACCTTAAGTATAAGTGTCTAAACCGACCCTGTGATGCGGGCACAGAATCTTGCGAACTGCCATTGCAAGACGCCAAGCGGAAGTTTGAAAAGTACAATTATTACCAAGAAGTAGACACCTCCATGGCCCTAGCAGAATTGGACTGATAGAGGTGCGTAAACACTTAAACGGGAGGATATTTGTTGTTACAGAAAAGTGAATAGGTAAAATGGAGCTGACCCGTTATCATGGGTATAAGTGGCAATTTATCGAACGAATGTCCACCCCTTTAATAATTCAATCAGTGGTGGATTGGCTGAAAGAGAATTTTTTGGTGGCTAATAGTAGCTTTATAGACATAAGCTATCTGATACAATGGCAGGCAACTGAAATTCTACTATTATATGCATTGGTCCTGGAAGTACTACCAGTAACGCAGTCGGACGCTTTGAAAGAAAACATCCTGATAAGCCATCTAAAACAGTCTTACTTTTCGGCCATAGCGGCCATACAGTCCATATATACGAAGCAGCGGTGCCCTTACAAAATAGGTGCACCACAAAAAGAGAACTATATTAGCTCACCATTGGTCCAACTAATGAAATTGCATGCAATTCAAGAATTGGGGTTACGAACGTGGCGTACCAATCCAGCAGCGTTAGCCGCCCAAATGGCAATGGCCATACGAGCTAGTAATATAAACTCCATAAGATATCGGTCTGAATGGATGGGAATGGCAATGGCCCAAGGGCTAGTAGACATTGGTCGTTTGATAAAAGCGGTAGAACGAAAATACGTGGCGCTATTCTCGCCCGCCATGAAGGGGGTGTGGGTGGAAGCCGCGGAGCAAGTAAAGGCAGATGCCCTCACTATAGGAATAAGAGTAAACGAACCTAACCTGTGGGTTGCGGCTGTATGGTACATGGAAAATAGCCAGCGCTTTCATAAATTAATGCAACAGATCGCACCAGGCAAGCTAAATCGGGTACCACTGAAGACACCTAAAGGGAAGTTACCGGAATTCGCAGAAAGGCCAGCCTTAACTGAAAAACAAATGTCTTTGTTTGTGGATGAATTTAAACACTCCCTGTTTGCGGCTTATGCCACTTATGAACGGTCTTTGCGCTCGCTGACACATTCTACGAAAAGGTTGGGAGAATGATGCACCAGCCTTTGCAGATTCCCCCACCACGAATAACTAAACCTGTAAAGGAAGTAGAAATCTACTCATACGTATTGTGGACCATGCCAGACGAGATAGACTATATTCGCGGAGATTCGGATCCACAGTATCTAAAAGACACCCTCCCGAGTGGGGAGGAAATTATGATAGAAGAATAAGCGAATATTAACGAAACAGCAATAACAATCACCTATTAATGCATGAAGGAGTAAGAGATTAAAAGTAAATCATGTCTAAACAAGACGACAACGATGTTGAGACCTCTTCGTGAGCAGGCCTTGGACACACAACGAAGTGTAGGAGTGGTAACAGAACTCGTAGATGCAGTGCATCGACACAAAATAGCGGCCAAAACAAGTCAAGTGGCCCTAACAACTGAGGTGAATGAACTAAAGCAAAAGCACAAACGGTTCACTAAAAACGCCAAGGCGTTGGTAAAGGCGCAGAAGAAGGGAAAGATTGGAACCCTAGGCGAGATGGCCAAAGACATAACAGATAACCTTTTTAATAAAGGGCCGAAAGAAAGCCCTTCCCCTAAGGATCCTACTGCACCTATAGCTGTCGAGAATGAGGAGCCACCACCATCGTACGAACTACCTGCAGAAGCTAATGTGACAGAGGCTGAAGTTGCTGCAAGCAAAGCCAAGTGGCACGAAAAAGTAGACGAGGTAAGAGAAAGAAACCAAATACTAAGGAAAGAAAAGGAAACACAAATGCGCCAAAGAGGGAAGGGGCCAGCGAATTAAGTCAACGAATGATCGAGGAACATGAAAAAATGGTAAACAACGCAAGAGATGAGGCGATAAAAGCGAAAGAAGATTATGAAGCATTACGAAGAGGGTTTGAACTGGAAGAAGAGGGAAGGGGCCTCAACCCCTATGTTTCATCTAATCCCCATGTTTCACCTGGCTCCTATGGCCGGCCAAGCCCATATCAAAGGTCAGGAGAAACACTCGAGAGGGACCTGGTGGAGCCCGGAGGAAGGAGGGTGAAAATAATCGAAAGGGACTTAACGGCGACACGAAGAAGCGCAGCTGACTGGTCAGGAGTGAGTCTACCAAGAGCAAGACCACGAAAGCTCTATCCCACCCTCCCGGACAGTGACGATGAGGAATCACGAAATCCGGACGATGACCCAGAACCTGAGCCAGCACCGGTCGAAAAAAGGTTAAGGATACAGGATATGAAACACGTCATGATGCCTTTGGTACCTGGTCAAGAGATAGCATGGGCTACCTTGATGGAGCAGTTAGTAAACCGAGGAATACCCGGTGAAGAGGCGCTGGCATTACAAGCGCTAATACCGCAATTAACGGCACATAGCGAGGTAGCAGCACAGGCCACCAGTCTCCTGGTGCAGGCGGCCGGAAAGCCTCGCAAAGAGCGAGAAGTGCTACCTATTTTCTTTAACTGGATAAAAAGCAAATACCAACTAAGTCCACGCCAAAAACGAGGAATATTTGCCCGAAAACTACGCGAAATGAGATGGAACTGGCGAACTAATCCTGCAGATAAAATAGCCAGCATTCTTACGGAAGTACAGCTAACATGGGATGAGGTAGTGAAACAACCCGCTCTTCGCGAAGAGTTAGAGGCCGCACTGGCGTCCAAATTAGACATATCACTTCAGTTAAAGATCACCCAGAGGCCTCCTGAAGAGTGGAAGCAAGCAATTACGGAAATATGGGAAAGTGTCAAAAACAGCACTAGCGCGACTGAAGACGCAGAGATATACATGCATGAGGGCGAAACGGATAGTGAAGACGACAGCGATTGTGAAGAGGAAATGCCTTTAGCAGCAGTGGCCCAGGCAGAAATTCCGAAAGTTAAAAAGGCGAAATTCGATATGAAAGCATTCGACAAAAAACTGGATCAGGTGATATCAGCCCTGCAAACTCAGGAGGTAAACCCAAAAGAAGCAACTCAAGAGCGGCCGCCCTTGAAATGTTTTCATTGCCATGAGGAAGGACACTTCAAAAGGGATTGTCCCAAACGGACTCCCCAGCAGTGGAATAGAGGAAGAGGAGGCTGGAATCGA
>JGI24158J21664_10009515_pt1 | contig 12970 bp, 15 predicted proteins | sample Ectturendosymbi3_FD_21664 | JGI IMG/M metagenome (IMG submission 21664) | reverse complement strand
TGGAAACAGTAAGGTGAAAAATAATTAACAAAAAACAATTCAGTTTATAGAAGATATCAAGCTCAACTAATGGGATGGATGCAGTTGATAATTTTTATGCAGATCAATGATTCATAGATTGATACAAGATAACGCAGGACGAAGGACATTCTTAACATTTTTCAAAAGGATGGGCTTTTGGACTCAATGATTATCAATTTTGAGAATACTGCTTCACACAAATATCTTGTGCAAAAGTCTAAGAGTTTATGAATGGCTAGATCAGAAATGACTGAGCATTCAGTTCTTGTTCTTACAGAAAAATGACATTAGCTAAACTGTTCTGAAAATTCCAGTTGTAAGCGTTTGTCGTTTAATAAATCCGCAAACTCATCCTGGACATGGAAGGTGTGTGCCCTCCTAAAGTTTCAATTGTGTATGGTTTGTGGATCCAACTTCTCCTGAATCAAAGTCCTAAGTGCTTCTGAAACTGTGGATGAAGATTTTAACTTTAGTTTGAAACTACTCGGTGTGCTCTCAAAGCAGTTAGCCTGGCCCCTGGACTAGAGTAGACTTAGAGTCTAAATAGAAGCATGCCTTCGCGTCGGAATGAACGCAGTAAGGTCAGTATCGGTTAGTACGTTAAAACAATGATGGTGTAACAACGCATAACCTGTCGTGCCTGTTTTTATTATCATTTGATAACTCAGACAGGCATCATAGCAAACAACTGACAGCATAAAGTACGATATTGCCCCTATAAATAAAAATGCAGAAGAAATAGATTCACTGCAGGCTTACTTTCAATTTTCTTGTAAATTTTACAAAAATTGTTGTATCTGATTTGTCAAGCCAATTGGTTTCGCGATCCCATTTGGGGCTGTGACGCATAGTTTGAGAAACCCTGCTCTATGTCATGGGCTGATGGTAAACAGCATGAAGACAAGTTTTGCACAGCAGCAAAGTATTGTCGCAACACCCTCAGTTAAACATATGAAGTAAGCCCAATGTAGACACGTTTTTCCCAGTAAAGCTCACGAGAAACTGTTCTAGCTGATTTAATTAACATATAGAGCTTCAAAAAACAAACTCTGTGTGCGCGAAATCTAGTAAAAACAACCAAACGGAGGATCCAATATTGACAATATTGCTTTTCATCAGAGTTTTGCAGTGTCCGGCGGTCTTGCGTTGTTACGAGCTTTTTGTCAGTGGAAAATTGAACATCAATTAACTACCTTTTTTTTCATTCTTTTTTTGTAACCAATTTCATAAAGACGTCTTGCATCTCTCTCACACCCAGATGCACAGTATTGTCGTGTTGCTACTGTAGGCCTGCTGATAAGAGTCTAGAGTAGACGTTTGCATTTCCGCTCGTTTCAAGGTAAATTGTGAAGTTATGCCTCTGTGCAGTTTCGCAAATTTTTAGTTAATATTGAGTCGTCATGGGAAAGAGTTGCGCGGGGCCCCCAAAAGCGCGGGACCCTAGGCCATGGCCTATTTGGCCTATGCGTAAATCCGTCCCTGGCTACAGGCGTGAAGTCATTCGGAATAAAAAATTGAAAAGTTTGATCAGTGGTTCTTAACTAAGGGGCGTCAATAAATTTCCAGTGGGGCAAGAGCCCTTACGAGCCCTACAACATGGAAAATTTGACTATTAAATTTACCACTAAATGCATTGGTTTGTACAGCTTGTTAAAAGTCAGGGGGCTTGAAACAAAAGACAATTCCTCAAGGGAGGCGTGGTACAAAAAAGTTAAGAACCACTGGGTTTGATGCTATTGCAGATTGCGTCGCACGGAACATCCGGAATCATTAGGACGTTGAATGAAACGGCCCGGATGCGACCTAGAAAATGTGAACACTCAAGCTTGCAAAATGGGGCTCCTCGAAAGCAGATGCCCTTGACCCAGACGCTGTCCTTGTGTATTAGGCTTAAAAGTGCAATTCCGAGAAGAATGACTTAGAACAGGCCTGCACAACTCAGAAATTTCGAAGGGCCAAAGTGATCAACACAAATTCTCGGCGGGTCGCAAATGTCTATTTCATTGCACACTAGTCCAGAAATCATTCTGAAATAACAATTGATTATATCCGAAGCCAGGCTTTTGCAACATAGCTTTTCCGCAATTAAGAAAGCTTTCACGGGCCACAAGAAAAGCTCTCGCGGGCCGCGGGCCGTATTTTGTGCAGGGCTGACTTAGAAAACCTTTACCGAGAAGAGTTCCGAAATACATTGAGATTTAATCCAAAATGCTCATATCTGTCGTTGATCTCTTACTTTTAATTTTCTTTAATAGTGCTTACGCTGTCCAACAGAAGAGTTGTTTGTTCAAGCATAACCAATTTATTTTGCTGTTCGTTTGCAAGCTATTCTTTCAGAAAGTCCTGCCACCTATTCATAGCCAGAAGGTTTTACTTCTGTCACAATGACTCACAACTATTTTAGACGCATAATATTTGGTTTTGATGATTTTTTTCAAACAAGGGAGCGCAACCATTGTGAAAGTATGAGAAAGAACAGAAACCCATTTGCTGGTGACATGTAATGAAGAAAAAAAGACGCAAACGAAATTATGCTGCTGCACACTTAGACCTACTAATTTTGTTGAAGCTGCAAAGCTGTTATGGGGAATTTATTGCAACAGTCAATGTATAATATATTTTTTGGGTACTGCTATGTTGCTGATCTTCCTATTGTAAGTTGGTAACGTTCTTAAGAAAAACACTCACAGGTCGTTCAGCAAACCACTCTGAGTTGTCTATACAAACAGACCAGTATTAACAACTTATGTCTTTATTCTATCAATTGCTTTATTTATATAGGTTACAACCAAGATGTTCACACCATTGACTGTTAAAATTGCTTTTGACCATGCGTAGTTAACATTGAAGAAATCAAATAATTGTTGTTTAGACCAAACGTTACATCGAAGATCGAGTATCACTGTACGCTTCGAATACTTGGGCGCAACTCCATCACATAGCTTGGGATCAACTCAAATGCGGCTACTACACAATTATCAACTCAAATATGGCTGCTACACTCGGCCATCTCACATTTGTCGAGTCACAAGCCCTTCGAGTCGAAGTTGCGTCAGAGTCATCTGAAATTTTTTCGAATTGATTGAGAGCTGAACCGTAACCCTGTCCGAGTTATATCACAAAATTTGTCGAGTCACTAGCTTGCAAGCTAAAATCATTGTCGAGTCGAACAAAATTAGACGTGAAAAGATTTGTTTTTCTTTGTTGTTTTTGCTTTCGCTGCAGATCAACTTGTTATTTCAACAGGGTTTTGCAAACTTGGAAAAATAAAGCGACTTGACGCGCAAGGCAAAATTTTGTGACTCCCTTCGAGTTATTTTTCAAAAATATGACTTAAGTCGAGTCTTTGCATACTTGTAGCAGAGCGAGCGTGATTCGAGTCAAGTCACCAAATTTGGTGAGTCAAGTCAGTGACGTGACTCACGCAATCATTGCTTTTTAATCCAAAATTTCAGATAGGAAGTTTTGTGGTTGTAGTATGAAACAGAGATGCTGTTAATTGTGTAATTGCAGAAAAGTGACAGAAATACTTTACTATTAACAGTGACATTGTAGCAAGATGGTGATGGAACTTGTTATGCTTGATTCAAAGGATTTTAGCCAAAAACAGCGGGACAAGTTAATGTTATATAGCTAGGGCCTCAACTCTTTCAAGGTTTATCGTTGGCAAACGATCAGGTAAATGCATTAAATTTCGTAACGACATGATCAAAAAAGTAGCACGAAAACCAAAAACTAGAATGGTGCACTAAGTAAACACTTCTAAAGTTGATATAACAAATAGACATCATAGTAATGCTAAAATATTTTGAAATCTTACCTCCTTTTTGAAAATCTGTCTCGGATCAAGAGATTGTAAAGAAACTTTTGAAAAATCGACTGAACGCTTGTTGTACACCAGGTATACGGAAAGACCAACAACAATTGCGACCAGAATCGACACAATGACAACTGAAAATTTAAATTCAAGCAATGTGATAATACTCTTGTCTCCATCTCCTTGAATTTTTCGAAAACTGATAAGTACGTTTCAGTTTTTGTTTACTTATCTCTTCAACGTTGCTGGTATGCAAGGGCGTATGCAAGGGGGACGGTTTGGGGTTACCCCCCCCCTTGAGCTTGATATTTAACAAAAATTTTATTACTTTCGCAAAGGTGATTGTTTTCGCATACTTTTTGCTTGTTAATTTGTCGACTTAATGCAAATACCACGGAATAAATTTGAATGCAAATTTCAAGGAACATGGTAAATGGGCCAAAAAGCAATAATTAGGTTTTGGTGGGAATCTGGGTTATCGTCTACGTCCAGAAACCATCTCACCACTTTTTGCAGAGCTTTCGTCCACTACTCATGTTTAAGATTGTGTTCCGCGATAGTTCACTTTATCCGAAACAGTTGTCTTTATTTTGTCTACTATAAGGCTGATCAGAGTAGAGGGGAACTGTATTTTCTAGGACTGCTTGGACTATTTCTTTGTTTGTTTATTATATTCACTGCTAAAAAAATGCCCATTTTATCAGTCAAGCGTATCAGAATGTCCTAGGATTTCCCTGCAGTTGATGACGTCACAAGCACTCTTTCAGCTGAAGCCCCTGTCTCTGTCGAAGCCCCTTGTCCCTTGCCAGGCCTCCCCTGTGGCCTTGCCAGGCCTCCCTTGTCACCTTGTCAGTTCCCTTGTCGCCTTGGCAGCCCGTCCTGTGTCCCTATGTTCGAAAGTGCCCGTGAGCAAGAGTTTGTATTTGTCGGGCAGGACGATTCGTTTGTCATCATTGGCAGAGAGAACTATTTCAAGCGTTCGCGATTCAACAGCAGGTGCGTGTCATGTTTGACTGCATTTGTGTGGCGCGCACCTGCGTTTCAGCCTTAGCTTTTGGTCGTGACACGCCATCGGTCGCGCTTGAAATAATTTTAAAGGACACACCTTTCTGACGTGACAGAACCTTTTCAAAGGCTTCCAAAGCAAGGATTTTTTTGCCACGCAAACAGTTCTGGACGCCAGCCACAGAGTGTGCTTGAAAAGATGGCAGCTTCAGGCAATGAGAATTTTAATTTAAGTTTTTTTAAATCAAGCAGGGATTTTGATAGAACGTCTGACTCAAGCAGTGTGTTCCAATGTTCACCAGAGCCGCAACAGCTTGGCAGCCCGCAAACTGATCAAATTTATCAAAAAAGCTGTTTTTCTTCTGATGAAAGTTACATTAGGTTATGGTGGTAATCGCAAAATAAGCTTGTTCACAATGGTTAAGATACTGTTGGGGCATATTTGTGCTTAGCCACTAGCTCTCTAATTTGGTTATGCTAAATTTGCGTTGAAATCAATTTGGGATGGGGGCAATTCAGTGTTGGAAGGTTAGTTGGTCTCATTGCAATTTTTTCGGTTGATTAAGCAACTGTTGATGAGTGGTTGATATTGTTGACTTAAATTGATTCCGCAGTAGGGTGTTGTGGGTAAAAATGGTTGAAAAAAACAACAGAAACTGCAAGTTGATCCACTTTTATTTCATGAAAATATGCTTCAATGTTTAAAATTATGTTTTCAGCTCAGTGTAAAATATTTGGCAGTAAAAAAGTTAAGTAGCTGGGTGTGTCTTTCACAGAAATTTTCGAAATTCGCCATTATATTCAACACATGCTGCAAGATGAAAAAATTGCCAATGAGTGGAAATAATCTTCAGTAAATTTCACAATTTGGACGTTTTGTGTGTAGAGATTTTTTGTTTGTGTGGTAATTATGCTTAGAGATGTTTCCGTATGATGTTACCTTAGGCAAATTTGAGGTGCAATTTCAAATTGCATTAAAATGTTCACTTTCTCAGATGTTTGAAATTCGCTACCCTCAGTAGTTAAAAAACGTGAGTTCAGAAGTCTCACGCCTCAGGTGGCGACATTCGATTCGTCTCTAAAATTAGGAAAACATGGAAGCACAGGTTTATAGCATTTTTTCTTAATTTATGAAATTAATAAGAGAAAAAAGGCTTGGGGCTGTTGCTAGCAAGTAGGGCAAAGTCCAGATCTTTCAAAAATAAAAGACCTGAAAATTCGAGGTGGTAGCAAGTAGGGTGAAGTCCAGAACTTTTTTAAGAGACCTGAAAATTCGGGGGTGCTTGCAAGTGAGAGCAAAGTCCAGATCTTTTAAAAAAGACCTGAAAATTCGAGGTGCTAGCAAGTAGGGCAAAGTCCAGAACTTTTATAAGAGACCTGAACTCTATTCAATCACGTTTCTGTTTTTTGTTGTATAAATTAGTCATTATTATGTTGCATGCTCTCATGCATTTGTGTGAAAGTTTTTAAATAAAATGCTCAATTGCTTTAGATGTGCTTGCTTCGCTGTGTATCAGTTTGTTAGACTGCGTGAGCTTTGTCTAATAATGTGCACTTCACCACCCTGGCTGTTTCTCGAAAAGCAAACATTCAAGGTGTGATGTTCATATGTGACAAACGCACATTCATCAAAGTATGCTAATATCCTTGAAGGCTAAGCATCATCTGCTTTCAGCCATTTTCATGCACAGCCACCTGTTGCTCAGGTCTCGCTTGCGTGTTTAACACCAAAATTCTTAGCCACAAGTTCAGCATGATTCATGTCTGCTAATTTTTTAAAGAGATTTTTAAATGATTCTTCAGAAATATCCCCAGTCTCGCCGAAGTGTTTTGGTTTCAAAGTGTAAATAATTTTCACTTTTTTGGCTTTGAGTCTTTTTCAATCCTTTCTATTTTGCCTTTTGCTTGCTTAGAGTTAAAAATTGCTGTAACTATTATATTTTTTGCTGCACCATTCATTTCTTGCACTGTTTGTAGATCAGATTCAGAAAGTATCTTGTTTTTGTTTTGGCACTAAATCCTGGTTCATAAATTGGTTGCATAACACTGTCTTTGTCTTCAGTATTGTGAAAGAGTCCGATACAATGTCCAATTTCATGAACAGCGACTGAAAATAAGTTGAACTTTCCATCCCCTGAAACTTTTCTGCTCTGACCATCTCTCATTGTCAAAATGAAGGTCGCCAGACAATGTTGAATCACCAGGGTAGAATCCATGCGCCAAGTTCCAGATTTTTGATCATTCAGTTTGCAAGGGCAGTTAATTTCCACATTTTGCTTTTCATCATCAGTCAAAAATTCAATATTCATCACTTGACTCCCATCAAAAACTCTTTCAAATTGCAAACATATTTCCAAACACTAAAAGCATTTTCAACTTCGTTCAATGTTTTTTCTTTTCCAAGCCAAGAGTAATTTTGAAAGTCATAAGTCAAAACTTTTTGCTTCCAAGGGGTGCAATATTTTTTATCTCCAATATTTCCAGGCATAGTACAAAACATTATTTATTTAATCTGAAAGATTTCCTCATTCGGCGGGTTCAGTTGATTCCCTGAGCGGTAATCGTTCGAGTCGGCGACACGGGTTTGCAGAGCGTCAACCTGGCTTGTGAGGTTGGTTATTGAACTCTGAAGATATTCATCGCGGGAATCAGTATAGTGTTTACGAACAGCGTCGTTGTTCTGAGTTGGATTCGCAAGTCCAGATATTTTATGATTATTCATTTTAAGATGTCCCTGAGCACCTTCTGTAGTTATGTGAAAGGTTCTCTTTCTTAGTTGATTATCTATGAAACCTTTTGTCGCTGCACCGCTATGTTCGACTGGCTCTCCAAGGTTTGTGATTCTTTTTCCATTGTAATTTTGTTGCTTTTCTGGCAGAGTTCCATCTAGAAACAACACTTTCTGATTGATGTTCTCATTCGTTGCAAGTATCAGCTGTTCGTTTTCAGATCTCAGCAAATTTACTGCAGCATCCAGTGTTTTTTTGTTCACACCATCAGCAGGCGCAGTTGCACCAGCCAATCCAACAACTTTGTGGTTATTCATTTGAAGATCTGAAACTATTTGATCTCCCCGTCAGGTCTCAAAGAGCTTTCCTCAATTTTTCAGTTTAACGTTCTGAGATTGACAGCCTCATGTTCAAGTGTTGGGTCTGGTAGTTCGGCAATATGATATTGCCCTCCCATGCTAAAGTTTTTTTTGCTGTCCCATCCGGGGACAAGCCCAAACTTTTAGTTCTTATTTCTCAATTCAAAATGTTTGCGTGGTTTGTTATCGCGTCACCTACCAATGTGTCAGCTGCCGTGGCTGCATGTTCTAAAACACTTGCTGTCGAAGCTTGAAACGTTCGTAAATTTACAGCTTACTGAGGACCTTTTGGGTCTGCCATTCCAGTCACTCTATAGCCGCCTAAAGATAAATTATTTCGCATACAACCACCCCCATCACGTCTCAGGAAATATTCGTTAACAAAATGAAGTCTGACTGCGTCGTTATCCTGTTCAGGCTCACCCACGTGTTAAATCCTGTTTCCAGCCATTCCAATCTCACCCTGCATACTCTCACCCAGAAGCAACAATTTTGCATCAGTGTATCCTTTTGTCACCGCATGGTGATTGTGTTCTGGCGCTTTCAAGTATGAGACATGGTGACCATCCACATTGAAATCTATTGCCATAGTCGACACAGGGCTATAACGATTCAAAAAATTGTTTTCGATCCACTGTTTTGGAACAACCTCATCTCCGTGTATCGGAGTGGGGTTTGTGTGTCTTATAGAATTCCCGTTCATATTCAGATCACTTTCACCAACACTTTTTGAATCTACGTAAGACTTATTCGCTGCGTCGCCTTCATCAACTGGAGACAAAATATTTATAATCAGTTTATTCTGCATATCAATCGAGTCGCCCCTTTTGAAAAATCTTTCATTCACATACTTCTTCCTCACTGCGTCCATTGGATCATGCGGCGAGCAAAGATTCACAATGTTTTGACCAGACATGTCAATGGCTTGACCTTTTCGCGAAAAGTTGTTTAAATATTCATGTGAAACTCCACTCACATTGGTAACATTTCGACTTGTCTTTGGACTTCGTCCGAATTGATCTATAGGCATTTATTATATCACCAAAAATTGTTTATTATTTCCTGGAGGTGCTTTCCTTTTTGCATCTCTTTCAAAACAAAAAAACAAAGATGGCCGCAAAACACTTCTCGTCTCGATTGAATTTGCTCAGTTGGATAGAACACATCACCGTTGAGATACTTGTTTAATTCAGTTGGTGGTGGCAATCTGAACGAGTCAAAATAAAATTTAGCATTTCCACGCTTGAACCACGCGACCCAGTGCGTTCCATTTCCAGACGTGTTGTGCAAGTTCAAAATTGCACACTCATTTCGTCTCGGCCATGTCGGCAGAGTGTCTCTCAGGAAAACGCCATGAAAGTTTTTCAAACCAATCTTTTTCACTGCATCTTCGATTTCAAAGTTACTCAGAGATTTATTTGGTAAAACAATATTTTCTACTTTAATATTCATTTGTTCTAAATGATGCTTTCCGGTTTCGGGAATTCCAAAGTCATCTCATCAAAGCTTCTGTCTGTTTCATTCCATTTTGATATCTTAGAAAGAATCTTCTCAAACTCACCTTCAGAAATTTCATTGTTTGACAATGCCTTTGAAACCATGTTTCGAATCGAGTTGATTTGGTTCTCAACCAAAGTTTTATGCTTCTCATGTTTTTGAATTTTTTTGAAAAGGTGTTTTTCAATTACTTTCAGAAAAATTGAGACACTTCCGAAAAACAAGTTGAATCCCTGCAAAATCTTCCCTGAAATGTTGCCTATGATTTCTTGAAAATTGGATGAAAAGCAAACATTCAACAAAAACATACAAAACTGAACAAGTATGAAACAAACATGACAAAAATTGATCACACGATGATACTTTTTAACGACTGACTTTTGTTTAATTTTCTCAAAATAGATTTCTTTTTCGATTTCATGTATTTGCTGGAGCTTATATAAATGACCCTTATTCATTTTTATTAAATGAATAAAAATCACTTTACATTTTGGTTGATGTGCTGATTCAAATGTTGATTTATTTGTTGGTAAATTTTCTGGTTAATTATTACGTTTTTGCCCTTATTTTGCTCACCAACGGCTTGGTTGATGTGTTGATTTTTGTGCTGGTTGATGTCTTGCGTGACTTTTTGCTCAGTTCGTGTTTCCTTGGATTTACACATTTATTTAATGTCAAAAATTCACAACACTTTCACAGCAGCTGACGAAGAACTGGGATATGTTTTAAAGGACTGTTCGGACCAAGAAGCAAACCCTCACCACTGATAATTTGACCCCCCTGTTTCAAATACAAACCATTTCCAACTCTGCGAAGCCCCGAGCCTTTGTAAGGCTTTAAATACAAGCCCTGACCGTCCGTCTCAACTCTTGCGATGTTTGAACCTTTTTTCAAATATATCCCATTTCCCATCGCCTTGTTTGTTGCTTTTTGTGCTAAAGCCGACCTGACACCAGAAAGTCCCCCAGTCGCCAATACTGGCAAGCAGCTAAACCGGCTAACATCCCAAGGAACCCGCCCTCTGTTTTTATGTTGTGAACAACCTGACGTTTACTCATTCTCATTGTAATGCCTTTTCCGTTCTCATACGCTTTTGTCATTCTGTTCACTTGTGAATTGGTCAAAGCAAGAACATCATCTCCACCACACAAGTCGGCATGTCCAAGACGAATGCTCACGGAGCTCTTTGTATCAACAGTGTGCTTCAATTTTTCTGTTGATTTTCAGAAATGTTTACATGCACATTTGTATAACTCATTTATATTATGCAATCAAATTTCTCTCAATTCAAATCTGATTGTCAGGGTTTCTTCTTCACAAAGATCCAGTTTTTTCCCATTTTTGTCAACCAAACTTGTGATCATTTCATCTATTTCTCCCTTCGAATTCACTGGATGAAAGAATAGCGTCTTTGCGTTATGAAAGATTCTTCTTCCAATTTGCAAAAATGAAAAAACATTTCCTGAAACCAAGCTGTTTTCAACAAAAATAAATTTGGTTGAAAGATCATTTTTTTAGTTTCGTAATGACCTTCTCCATATTTTCCTGGTTCGAAACCAAAAAGAGAACAAATTTCAAATTGGAAACGTGTTGAGAAATCAACCTCAAACCCTTTTTTGATGTCAAGTTCAATTCCATAAGTATTCAAGTTTACGTTGAACTCAATGGGAACATGCCCATTTTCACCAAAATGCCCATTTTTTTCTATTTCATTTTCAATGAAATCAACAATTTCAAAAAAATCATTTCTTCCTTTTGGAATTTCAATTTTAAACCATTCTTTTTCCTCAATTTTTCTGCATTTGAAAGATGTTTTTTCTAGTATTTTCAAGAAAGGGGAGGAATAGATGTGCATCAAAACAATTTCATATTCTTTGTTTGGATCGAGACTCAATGGTGGGGTGAATTTTGTTGTGATTTCCGTCTCTTTTGATGAAACTTCTGTTAAAATTTTCTTTTAACCCATTTATTATAGAAAAAAATTTTTCTTTTTAAATTTCTTTCAAATGAAATCTGATTGTCAGGTTTTCTCCACGAAGATTCAACTGCTTTCCATTCTGGTCTGTGACAACCGTTTCCATTTTGTTGATTTTATCTAAAATCACTGGAAGATACACAAGGTTTCTCAGATTCTCAACAATCTTGTAACCAGGTTCAACATCTGGAAAAAAACTGTAAATTGTGTTTTGAGTTCTTCCATTCACATAAGAACCCTCAATCACATCAACATTCATGAGAATTGAATTCATGCTCAAAATATTGACAACACTCTCCGACTCGTGGACGCCCTCTTTGAACACCTGATTTTGAAATCCAAGAACGCTTGAAATTGAATTTTGCACTCTGAAATCAACCTGAAAGTCGTTTGAAATTTCCAAGACACTTTTCAATGTGCTCATGTTTGCTGTTATTTTAATTGATTCATCGTTGTGTCCATTTCTTTTCATTGCAATTTTGATGGTTTTCGCAATGTCAGTGATCTTGTAACTACCTTCAGGAATTTGAACTTCAACCCATTGTCTTTGTCACGTTGAGTCGTCCTCACCACCTCCTCTGTCGCCTCTCCCAACTTCAATGAAACCGGGGGAATATCGAAAAACGTTGTTTTCACCAGACAAATTCGGAAACGAATAATACGTCTCGAGATTGACCAAAGCCATCTCATACTTTCGTGTGCGGCCCAACTCGATTGAGGGGTTAAACGTTGTCTTTATTTTTGTCGAATTATCTGAAACCACAATCTGAGTTGAAGTTTTCGGAGAAGTATTTCTCTCATTTTTTCAAGAAGTTCAGTATTCATTTGTTCTACGATGAAAAAGCTGTCAAATCCACTTCTGTATTTCTCGTTGTGTTTTGGTGAGGTCAAATCAATCACAACAAAATTGTGAGGTTTCGACCACACCATTTTGCAAAATTTTTTGAATTAGTCTTTCGTCTTGGGACACGTGGTCGTTGAATATGTGGTCAATATTCTTTTGGTCTTGAGGAAACAGGCAAAATAAATTTGCATTTTCTCGAATTGTTTGGCAAGGTAATTTGAAATAATTTTGACTCAAATACAAACAATCACAATTTGAATGCCTTCCATGAACGTAATATGCTTCACACTTGTTCTGCTTCTGAAGCAGGAGGTCATAAAAAATCATGAGATTCTTTTGCTCTGGAGACAGTTCTTTCGGGTTTGGAACATCATCTGCTGATTCATAAAAATTGCACTCAATAGGCTCTTTGGAACGAGTCTTTGCGTGCAAGCATCGATTTTTTGCCTACTCCTGAGCTAATGCGTCTATCAGCACACTTGGTGAAATTTGTTCTCGTTGTATTTCATTTTGATTTTCAAACAAATTCATAATCACCCTTTTCGGCAATTGTTCTTCGAAACCTTTTTTCACAATTCTGTATTCTGGTTGAAACAAACTCTTGCCAAAAACTGACAATTTTGAATAATCCAGCCAACCAGGTTGAAGCAGAAGGTTCAGCAAAAGTGTTGTTTTTCGACAGCCTGACTTTCCAACAATCAAGCCTCTCAAACTTTGAGGCAA
>JGI24158J21664_10009513_pt1 | contig 12972 bp, 9 predicted proteins | sample Ectturendosymbi3_FD_21664 | JGI IMG/M metagenome (IMG submission 21664) | reverse complement strand
TGCTGCCCCCGTTAGCCTGTCCATGGGAAAAGCGGTTATGAAAATGAATGAAAAGGTCTTTGAGCTGTAGTGAGATTGCTTCATGGGTGAATACCTTTTTAAAGGAGAGGCAATTCATGGCGTGGAAATGAACTATCTGAAATTGCATGCTGTTGATCGTGAGGTATTTCGGGTCCTCCTCGGGCTGCTGCCCCCGCGACTCTCCCCAAAGGAAAAGCGGGCACCAAAATGAGTGAATGAATGAGTATGTGTGCCTGCATTGAACGTTTCTATTTATGAAATTGTCTTTGGTATTTTTGCCAAAAGTAAATGTCGTATTCAAATAATTAAGCATACCTGGACGCAGGCCCGCAACCAGAGGGAGGCAATTGCACTCCCTGAAATTTTCACAAACGTATGTATTTGCTAGGTGCAGCAACAAGTTCCATCACGTTTTGCCCCGCCCCGAAAATATCAGTTGGTTGCAGCCCTTTCTGGACGGAAACTTGCGTTTTTGTGAAAATCAGTTAAAAGTCTCAGACATACTCTAGAAGGGAAAATGGTGTTGACACCCTAAAGCTCAACCACGACACCCTTTTAAAATCCTTAAGAAAAACACTGTTCACAAACACATTATTTCAATAAACACAGGCTTTTAGGCTAACTCCGTTATTCCAGCTTAAAATTTTTTGTTGCCAGCAAAGCTTTGACCTGCATGCACAAAAAGTTATCTTCAAATGCAGCTGTTTGTACTTCTGCTCTTGGAGTACTCATTGGAGCTCGTGAGAGTGTACCAGCTTTAATTAGGCTTTGTCTGGAGCATGCGCAATCTCAAAACAAAACCACAACTGTCTTAAAGGACACTGAGAAAGCTATGCGCAAATTGAAAAAGACGCTTTGGCTTCAACCTGGTCTTGCGAACCATTTTCTTATTACGGTATTTTGTGCCATCGTAATTTCAGATCGAAATTGATCAGTATCACTAGCATCTGGTTTCCCAGCTGGGTTCAAAAATCTGTCGAAGTTCTCTCTCAGAATTCAAAGAATTCGGAACACAAAACAAACGAGACTGGCTGCCACTCGCCCGTGTCTTGTTTTCGCAAACTAGTGACCTAGTCCATTAGACGAAGAATGTAGCGAAGCAATAGTGTCTTTGCGATATTAAGTTGTAAAACATAAACTTTTAGTCGAACTGATTTCACGCTTTTGGTTTGAAAAACTTCCTTTTCCGGTTACGCCTTAAGTCTTAGCAGTTGTCGCAAGTGGGTAGACTGGTTGACTAATTGACGTGATAGTTTACCCACTTGGTTTGCCGTCAAATCGCGACGGGTCTCAGACGTTCTACGGGGTCTGCGTGTTCACGATTGCTTTTGCTTTGTCCGGATCTGCCCGAACGCCGTACGCGTTTACGATACGGCCCAGAAACTTCACAGAACGCTGCCAAATTCACGACTTTGGTTTAACGTACAACCACATGATGCGCAAAACTTTGCGCAAGCGTTCATTATCTTCCGTTTCAGTTGAACCAAAAACTAACACATCAACCTTTCCGCAAACAACACCTACAGCATTTGTGACATTCTACCCTGACAAAACTTACTAACATTGCAAATTTTTACAGGTAAACGGTTAAAACAAACGACCAAAATATGTAATAAACGCAGTCAATAAACGAGAGACTCTTGATTTGCCAGAAACCGCTCTTAGCATCAAGCTTGAAAAAGTACTTCGCGCCAGACAATTGGTCAAGAAGCTGTTCTACATGTAGGAGTGGATGCTTTTCGCGCTTTACCCAAGCGTTCAGTTTGGTGCCGGCAACGCATATTCGAATCTTAGAGGTTTGTTTAGGCACTACCATCATTCCAGACCAGTCATTAGGTTACTTTCAGGGGCGGATGCAGCCAGTAAGGAAAAGGGGGGGCGATTTCAGTGATATTTGGCAGTCAGGTCTCATAACAGCTTCGCTACTGTAAGAGAGCTGAAGTATATTTCACAACACTGCTGCGACAAAACGATGGACGACAAAATGTCCTTATATCGCGATTGGTGTTTTCCAAATTTTACAAATTCATTGTGAAAAAAGATACTTTCGCAAGTTTTAGGGGGGCGATCGCCCCAATCCACCCCTCTGGATCTGCCCCTGGTTGTTTTAACTCCGACATTACGCCGTTCGGAACCATCTGATCCAGTTCTGCTTTGACTTTTGAAGCGGGAGTTCAAGTTTATTATCGTTTCATATGACTCAGCTATTAAACAGAAACAGTAGTGACGGCCATTGCGCAATAAGGAAACCAATTGTCAGTGGAAATCAAAATAAATGAAACCACAATGGCAAAATAGCTGATTAATGTAAATACGAGTGTCACTGTGTCATACATGATTGGTGAAGGACCATGGTGGTCATCTTGTCAACCAGCCCCGTTTATCACTTTATGTGTAGTGTTAAGAAAACAATAGGTGGTAATCAAATGCAAAAACAAACAAACAAACAGACAAAAAGCAAACAAACAAACTTAGAACATGATGAGTTAAATTTGCAGATGAAGAGAGCATGCCTACGTACACAAAACAATGGGTCAAATTTAATTGAGGAAATTTGGTGTGGTCAAAAATGTTTAAACCAAGTATAAAAAGTAAAAAAAATGGTGAGGTTTGAAAGTAAGACAAAACAAAAAGCTATGGATTACAATTACATGTCGAAAAGTGGGATGTGCACAGGAAAGAATGAGAAACAAAAGGTGAAGATACATAAATAACAGACAATATTACATTAATCAAATTTCCAAAACTCTCAGCTTTTAGTTTTTGACAAGCGAAAGGTTGCTAAAATATATAGTTATGGATCTTTTTCATTTAGGAGGTGTTTCTTCAGTTTCCATTTGAAGTTAAAAATGGTGGAAGACTTAATATCGACTGGTATTGAAGACCACACTTTTGGGCCAACAAACGTAAGGGCACATTTTCCTGAAGAAGAGTTGACTCTAGATAAAACTATTGTTAGAAGTGGATAGTCTTGTGGGATAAGAATGAATTGAACTGATTGGAATAAAGTAGTTGTCAAAATGACATGGAAGCAGTTTGTTGTAGTAAAAGGGGATAAATTTGCCTACTGATAAGGTATAAAGTTTGGGAAGGCATAATATGTTTAGGTGTTGGAAAGATTCTTCCAGTGATGTTTGCTTAGTTGGTCTTATTAGTTTTATAGCTTTGTTTTCGAGATTAATGAGGGGCTGAATTTTTGCGTTTGAAACACGTCCCACTCCCCATAGCTTTATTTTGGAGATAAATGAGGAGCTAACTTGTTGCGTTTGAAGCATGTCCCCAATTGCGTTTGAAGCACGAGAGGAAGAGAGACTCTACGGGGAAGTGTAACAGGAAACAGAACAGCCTCTTCCCGCAACCGTGCAATACATTCACCTTCCAATCTGCTAANTTTTCCAAGCAGACTCCGGAGCAAACAATGATACTTCGTTGCGTCGAAAGTGCTTGTTAATCTAATTGTGTCAATAATTTTTAGTGCTTCAGTNGCAAGTCTGCCGAGTAATGCGCGAACACCTGGGCGAAGAACAAACTGATTGGAAGGAAGTTACCCCTTTGCATGACAACAAGCAACTAAATTTCCCAGCAACATCAAGTGCGCTGCCATCTGGCAATGGCAAGCAGCTACTTTACCAAGGTATGCAATTTTATGCTAGACAAAAGCGGACAAATTAAAAGTTTAGGTATTGACTTGCTGCGGAGATCTTCTTCATCGTATGATCCAGTTTTTTCAATCCACTTCTAAGTCGCACTAGATCTCGGGGTAGGTCTTGAGCGGCCGTTGTCTCATCATCAAGAACCTTCAAGCCATGCACTCCATGGGGAGGTCGATGGATTGGACAGTGGAGGACAACATGATCAACGGTCTGTTCTTCTGCGCCACACTCACAAGCCGCAGAAGGGGCCATACACCATTTGTGTAAGCATGAGCAGAAACGTGGCGGAGGCGGTTAAGCCGACCCACGCTGTTCTTGGGAGGACAATTCCAGGAGGGTGAGTTCCGATGTCGGGGATGAATGTACGTAGTCTCGTAGTGGTGTCCAACCACTCTGCATTCACCGGTGATCCGCCACGAGCGTCGCGCTTCTGTTGTTTTCGTCAGAAGAACTGATGAGTTGTCGTGCGCCGGGTACAAATGGACAAATGGTTGTCTCGATTTGCGACGTCATGCATTGCCACTCGGTGAACAGGGTGAGCGGTGAGTGGAGCAGATGTCCAGGCTCCATGGCACGGCGTGCAAGAGACAGTGTGGCTTCTTTGCCACGAAGCTCAGTAGGTTGGATCCCCCGAGGATGGAAAGATTCTCTGCTGGTGTAGCATGCAGGCATCCAGTCACAGTCCGCAAGGCGTCGTTGGTGGCAGAGTCAATGAGGCGGTGTGAGGTGAGCCTTGCTGCACCAGGCAGGAGCGCAGTATTCTGCTGTTGAATGGACCAGGCCTCAGGTGACTTTTCGCAACGTTGTTGCCCCAGCACCCAGAACCGGATTAATGGGGCAAGGGGGCCGGGGCAATTTTCACTGGAGAGCCCCTATGACGTATTTCATGACGTCATCATTTGTCAAATTTATGTTTTCGCTGATTTGCAACGTTCTCGTTTGCTTAAAAATTAATGGAAGCTGCCCTTGATTGTAAACCGCATGAAATGATGAAAAAAACTTTATAAGCCGCGGCTGACAATCGAATAAATACGGTGCCCAACTGCACATACAGTAGCTGCGAGAAGAGAGTTTATGATATAAACACTACAGTGTAGCCTCAATAAGAAAAATTAATTCCACAGGCTGGAGAGCGACTCGGCAAGAAACAACGTTCACCCGAACATTAAGCAGAAACCAGAGATTACAAACGAAAACACCAGAAAAATAGCATCTCAATATGGCCAGCCAGCCTGAGTGTGAAAGGTGCTTCGAAACTTATGTCGTGATTTTCACCTACATTTTCAGGTGCTCTGGTTATCGCCACTGTTTTAACGTTGCTGCTTAAAATGCTTTGCTGGAAAAAAAACGTATCAGTCGCGGCGTTTCAGCTAACACTGCCAGATTCTTGCGCTTTTTATCCTTAGAAGCTTTGCCATTTGTAGCTCCTGATGGCTAGGGCCATTTTTTATGACCTAACGAACTTGATAATATGATTTTATTTTTCAGAAAATATGACTTTATATGACCAAACAAAAATGACTGGGCTAAAGCATAAACTACTGTACAAAGAAGCATTACCAGTGCAAATAGGCCTAAGATATAGTAGCCCCACGGTTTGTTGAAACCCTCTAAAATAAACGGCTCAAAAGATGAGCAAAACATATACAGTATTTCGTTTGAAGCAAATTGAAAGTATGCATGGACACTGGTTTACTTCTTTGCGGGAGCAATACCATGCATTTTTAGGCAGTGCGTTACATTTCATCCAAATAACTTGGTTCACCTACGTCTTTGCCAACATTCGCTGGGTGACCAAGTGGGTTCAATTTGCGAGATGCAGCTTAGACCTAGTGATATAGTAGTTTCACCCGACATTTTGAAATTTTTTTAATGGTTTCCATACTGAATTAAGTTGAAAATATGCAAAATATGACTTTATGACCTAACGTGGAAAATAACACTTTTTATGACTTTATAACGTCTGTTATAGAATTCGTAGGGGTGCTATTTTTGTTTCTAAATGCGTTTTATAGCTGCCTGGAGCACAGAAAAAAAATATGACTTTTATGACTTTAAATGGCCCTACTGATGGCAGCATAGATTTCGGCATCGCGCTAGCTAAACGCTGCAATCTCGTTTTCTGCTCTATCGTTCTACAAATCCACAGATCAAGAACCTTTTCTGACGAAACACGCAATAACATGTGGTGTAATTGATTTGACTAGCTTCATATGTTTATGATATAACGCAGCCATCGGAAGAAAAGTGCATTTCCACCATACGTTACCCATGACGACACAACGGTCGCTGTTCTGCTGCGGCTACCTCCAGACCGCACAAGAAGTTACGGGATCATTGATACTAAACAGCAACCACAGCAGAACTAGCTTTGCTGCTTAAGCACGCAGTTAGTATCGTTTTCGCGACATTTGTGCAGTAGGCGTGATGCACGAGTAGATAAATCCCATGTCAAAAGGATGATTTTTAGGAAAAGTTACAAGCAAAATCAAAGTATATTTGCATTGAACAAAACCGAAAATATTTATATTCAGTAGTGATTACTAAAAGTGGAAGAAAGTCAAATTTGCAGAAAAATCATTGATGATACTCAATGCAACATCGGAAGATAGAGTTGTATTCTTGTATCTCTTTTGAATCACAACAATTTTTCAAACGATTATTTTATTTAAAACAAATAAATATCATCACGGGAGGCCCCCTTGGATCGGAGGTCCCGGGACACTTGCCCCCGTTACCCCCCTTAATCCGTCCCTAGTCGGATGGCTGCTAGAAAGAAGTTGATGAAGTCCTTGTCATATTCTTCAAGGAAAGGAAGAATGGCTTTCATAAAATCTGGGAAGAGGTTATAGCATAGCGGTCCAAAATGCAACTTTTTGGATATCGGACAAAATGAGCGATCGTGTCAGCGTTAGAGGGCCGGACTATTTTGTGCATTGAATAAAACAACAAAAAACAACACGCATAACAGTAATCACGTTTGTATATTGTTATTTATTTTATTTGTTCGGTAACATGTTTTCAGTGTGACTTATGAAACATCTTCTTTGGTTGCATAATAGGCCTAGCTACAATATTTGATTCCATGCTTGATGCTGCAATGCGGAGAGTATCGTTCAAATGTGCATCTGAAGTTCTGCTTCGACACTTGTACTTGCGATATTTCATCTTAGAAAAGAATTGTTCGCAAAGATAAGTACTTCCAAAGAAACAAATTAATTTTTGAGCACGTTTTGAAATCTTTGAATATCTTTTGCTTGGGTGACACTTTGTAAAATTCCAGAAGCGTTTTTGAAGAAATTTTGCATTCAGATTCTAGATCACCATGGTTCGCAAAGCGAGCAATTATGAACATCAGTGACGTTCCAAAGCGTAGTTTCTGTCTCCAGCAATCAGCATTCGCATGTGGTTTGAGTCACAGTTGCGTCACAATGCTTTCAGATAGTCAGGGTTGCGAACTTTCCGACTTCACTGACATTCTATATGTGCGTGACAGTGGGACTGGAATCCAGCGTTCACAGTGCGTGTAGTGCGCATGCTTTTAGAGCAGCGATGAAACTTGAAGTATGTTGTTACCAGGGGTGTGCAGAGAGATTGAGAACGAGCCGACGGCCCTGGGGATCAGGCAGGGGGAAGCCAAAGGGTGAAATCGCAAAAAGTACATTTTGTTAAAATCTTGTAACCAGAGGTGCACAATTTTCTGCGAATGTACGCGCAGGTGTTTTTAGTAGCGCACACATATAAGCTTTGTCATTCAACATTCGTGTGCNTAAAGTATAAAAAATAAAAATCCTTTCACGCCCTCCAAGTTTTTTGGTGGCGCAGCGCNAGTGCGCGGCCGCATTTTTGCAACCCTAAAGTAGACGCTTCTTATTGGCTGCAAATAAAATGCTGCATGGATCCGATGGTAACTTGCCTGAGGGGTAGGGTGCATTTGAAAATGATAATTTTGAAAAAGTTTACACAATTTTTTCGGCCAATATTTCATGGCATGCCCCGTTGATACGTAAACAAATATGAAAATTTCAGGTCAATCGGAACATTTCTAGGGGGTCCAAACAGTAATCTGATAATGGCATATTTCAAAAATACGATCCGTTTTTTTTAATCATCCATTTTTATTCCTTCTATGCTTTCATATGGATACCAGTGACAAAAGAGGTCAAAAACGTTCTCGCAGATTCAGTAGAAGTATTACACGGATTTAATTTCCTTTTACAAGATCTTCTCAGATCTGGCTTCTCACCTCGTGCCTTTCAACAGCTTGAACAACATTTTGATAATTTTGATCAATTTTACGGTAGGCAGAAAATCGGATCTCATTCAAACACTGCATTATGCACGGTCATGAGTGCAATCTTATGATCGGATTTTCTACTGCGCAGCTTCGTAACTGGCATTCCTTGGCCATTCACAAGTTTGCTAATTCAAAAAGTTCGTAGAAATTTTCTCTTTTCTCAGCGATTTTAACCCAAAAACCTCTGCTGAAGCGGCCTGCTGAGCTGATGTCATTGTGATACGTGTAGCCAAATGAAGATTGCAGCAGATTTCTTGGAATAAATGTTGAGGTTCCTGGCTGTGGGTGCAGGTTTCTAAATATCTATGACTGGTATCCATATGGAAGCATAGAAGGAATAAAAATGGCTAGCAGGTGAATGACTCTTCCTAATGATCTTGCAGTATTGTCTCATCGCTTTGGTCGCATTAAAATCATGATCAGTGACTTTAAATTTTTTTGATTTTCGCGTTGCTTCTCATTTCTCAGAGTTCGCGCCGCCTCTCTTTCAGCTTTTCTATTCACTTTTTTCCTAAACTTACTGTATTGTCATAGTATCGCATTATCTTTCGAATTTCTGTAGTTCCTTCTCACTTCGCCTTACTACCTGCTCGATTTTTCGCTTTTCTTCCTTCTTTCCTTTTCTCAGAATATGTGCTCTCTCTCTTTCAGCTTTTCTTCCTACGCTTGTTATTAATGGATCCCATAGTCATTTTTCGCATTAGAGTGGTTTCTTCTCTTTTCGCCTACTTCCTTCATTTTCGCATTACTTCCGTCTCTTTTCTCAGAACTTGCACTCTCTCTTTTTCAGCTTTTCTATTCACTTTTTTCCTAAGCTTGTTGTCATAGCATCGCATAACCATCTGCCGAACCGTTCTCATGGAGTTGAGAAAAAAACACATCGTGTTCATGAACTAAGCGGCTTTCCACATATGCTGGCCATATTGCAATCGTAGTCGTGAGACGTTTTTCCTCATCCAGTGATTTTCTTTTCGTTGATTCCGAATTTCTCCTGGCTGTTGGAATGACTCGTAACTTTGCATTTCGTGTGGCAAGAGACAAAATTTTCTCTTCGACTTTCTTTTCTGTCATGGTTGCTCTGTCTGCTTTCTGAGAAAACGGTAATAATTCTCTTGCAACAATTTAAGCACTATACCGTTGAGTCTGATTGGGCGATGTGGATTTTAGCAATTGAACAAATAGCGCCGCAGCACTTGATCACAGATTGGTAAATGATATCCTCTAATACAGTGTTTCCCAGCTGAGTCCGCGGACTCATTTGAGTCCGCGGAAGGCTCTAGATCAGTGCTCTTCAACCTTTTTCGTTACAGTGCACCCTTTAAGATGTTTTGACGAACTCATGCACCCTGTTCACTTAAGCACTTAAACTCATGCACCCTATTTACTGACAATTCCCCCGTGCTCCCCACCTAATTGCGCCCATGTCTGTAAGTACCCTGGTCTAAATCAGCAAGTACCTTAATTCAGTAACTCAGCTACATAATTCAATTGATAATGGCGCATTGTCTGTTGCTTATGAATCACAAAATCATCTAGATACAACAATTAGCTTGATGTGGCGTCATGCTTATGCACCACACTTTAGAATCTGCAAAGTCTCGGTTAAATCTTGAAAGTCATTGGTTGGTCAATGGTTCATTTTTGCTAACAGGAAGTTTTGTAAAAATTATCTGTTTAGTGTGACAAGTTTGTGATGTACCTTTGTGAACCCATTCTTAGTGGTGCACCCCACGCATATTTTGGTGCACCCCAGGGTGCACCGTGCACACCGGTTGAAGAGCGCTGCTCTAGATGAGTCAGCACGCACTAACGGCAAAGGCGTTTGGTTTAAATGGCCTCAAGCAACAATAATTTGATCAACATTACACAATCGGCGTTTTGGTCGTACAGCGATTAAATGCACGAAACCAGAGTGAAAAATTAAAAAATTCTACTGTACCACATTGCATTTTTACTTTTGAGGTCGTGTGGTCAGTAGCTTTAAGTGTAAACAAAATCTCAACTGAAGTTTGCTTTCAACGTCTTTGTTTACCGTTGCTGAACGAAAGCAGGCATTTGTATATGCCGACAACTACTTGAAACATGGATTTACTTCAGTGGAAGTAACCGGTGAAATCCGGTCACAGTGCCCGGTATGTTTTGAAGTCCTTGCTCACGTGTCTCTCAAAGAAGTTAAACTACGTGGGTATCTCGAGTAAAAATATGCAAAAAACGTTGACGAAAACTGAGTTTGTTAGAGAGTAGACACCAGGTAGCGTGAATTCGTAAGCTGACTTATCATCCATATACTTCAGGAGTAAAAGCTTACTCCCACAGTGCAACAGCGCTTGTTCATTTTCTCAACAGCCAAAGCGCTCTATGCAGCTGGAGAGCTTGGTCAAACTCGTGAAAATAGTCAGAATAATGCGCAGTGATGACGTAGCAGATGAGTTAGCTTTGGTTCTTTTGTCAAAAAACACCATCAATCAAGTGGCGGATCCAAGAACTCTCAGTCGATATTCTGAAACAAAATGTTGCTGCTGCGAAGCGAAGGAATCTTATTTTAGAGTTTGGCGACACTGCAGACTTAGGAAACGACGCACATTTCATCGCGTTCGTGCAATTTCCTACGACTGAGGACAAGGTCAGACAATTTCTCTTTTGTCGTTCACCTGCCAAAAATACCACAGGAAAGGAAATGTTTCAGAAAGTAGATTCCTTTATTGGGGAACATCAGCTTTCGCGTACTCATTGCGTGTCTGTTTGTGCCGATGGTGCTTCCATCATGATGAGAACCAAAAAGGTTTTATGAGTTTGTGAAAAAACAAAATAAAGGTATTTAGGTAGTTAATATCTCCTTCACCGATAATAAATTTGGCATCGAAAGAAATTTTGGAAGATCTGACATTAATTTTAAAATACAGTATGTTTAATCTGCTGTCAATCACATCAAAGCCGTCCCTTACGCATTCGTTAATTTGGTGCTTTGTGTGACGAGACAGGGGCAGAACACAGTGGCGTTTGTTCCATTAGATTAGATCAGAATATCCGTTGACTATCAGGGGGAAAGGTGCTGGAGCGAGTGGCTCGAACAATGACACCTGTGCTTTATTAATAGAACAGAATCATAACTTTGCTGAACGATTCAAAGACAGTAAGTGGATAGCGAAATAGATATTCTTAGGTGATTTTTTATACATATGAACCAGCGAACCATCCCCATGCGTGTAAAAGGTTAAATGTTTTAGATGTGTCCAAGACATCGTCGCATTTAAAGGTAAACTACAGTCAAGGGCGTACGCAAGGGAGGGTTGGGGTTGGAAACTCCCCATTGAGCTGATATTTTACAAAAACTCTATTACCTGCGCAAACGAGATTAATTGTTTCCGCATACTTTTTGCTTGTTATTTTGTCGACTTACTGCAAATACCACAGAATGCATTTGCATGCCAATTTCAAGGAACATTGTAAATGGGCCAAAAACCAATAATTAGGTTTCGGTGGGAATCTGCGTTATCATCTGCGTCCAGAAACCATCTCACCACTTTTTGCAGACATTTCGTCACTACGTATGTTCAAGATTGTGTTCCGCGATAGTTCACTTCATCCGAAGAAATTGTCTTTATATGTCTGCTATGGCTTATTAGCGTNAGCGCTGACCGCATTGACTACATTACCAATTTCTGTAGCGTGATAGGACTGTTGCATGAGCTCAAAAACAGCAGTTGTTAACATANAAGCATTCAGGCATTTGATAATGTCTCAGCAGGGAAAAAGAAAAACTAAAAGTTTGCTGGACTTCTATACATAACGCAAAAACGAACGTTTTCTTGCGTACTTTATGCGCATTCTCAATTCTTGTGTAGTTTGGCAAGATTCGACCTTACAAACTGGTGTGTGCTCCAGCCAGTCCAGTCGCACACTTTCTATACTCCACTGCTCGTATTCGACAAGACATTAGCACAGCCTCATTTTGCAGTTGTCTATTGCTCTGACGCGTTGATGAGTGTGTTTTACTCCCCTGTTTTAACGTGCAGCCAGATATTTTTGATGTAATGAACTGCTGTGTCGTAGCGTTTAGTCTAATTTCCTACGATAGCCTAACTTGGAGCGCTGATAGTTTATATTCAGTGCAATGACACATAAAATAAGGGCAGTGGATGTAGAAAAATATGCATATTACGTCAACAAACTTCGCCAAAACTTTGTTTTGGAAACATGACCATGACGTCAAATTGTGACGTCACAAACAGCGCACACGATATAGAAATGACCACCATACGTCACTGAATGAAACCCCCCATAAAAATTTTCTGCGTACGCCACTGAATGCAGTTGTGGATCAATTGAATTGAAAGTGGAAATATAGCTGCTTTTCTGGCATTAAACGCATTTGCAGTAGATTAGAGGTATAGCAATTGATTCGTGTTGCATTCGTCAAATCTTTCTTAAGCACCTTTCTACACCTATCCGCTTTGGATGGATATAACCCTTCTCACAATTGTATAAAAACATAATTTGGTTTCGAGGTGCCAGACCGTCAGGTTCATTGTGAAGTGGATTGCTTTTGTGAACAGCTGATTGTGCTGCAAAGACGACAGCTGTAGAGTCTCTGACTCAATTTTGAGTGGATGCCCAGTCAATGGAACCGAATTTCTCTGATCTGTGTTTGCAGGCAACAAAATCTCGTTTTGATTTTTTCGACTACATACCGCTGCGAAGCTGTTTCCAACATTATAATTATTTTTAAAACCAAGCACCGAAAACAACTTCAACCAGAAGACAAGATCAGGTGATGTGCGTTGACGACCACAGGCCCTTATTTCTACAAATTTGTGAAACAAACTCAGAGACATGTGAAACAAACTCAGAGAGAGAGAGAGAGAGAGTTTATTGGCACAAACAGTAAACAATTTCATGCAAAAATAAAATTAAGGCTCTGGGACACCGAAAAACCCTGCAAAACAGGTTGTCTCGTCGGGCGCCCCTCGAAAGTTTCATAAATTTCTATCGTGATTTAAA
>JGI24158J21664_10009512_pt1 | contig 12972 bp, 6 predicted proteins | sample Ectturendosymbi3_FD_21664 | JGI IMG/M metagenome (IMG submission 21664) | reverse complement strand
GAAAAAAAACAAAGGGTGTACTTATATGTCGAAAAGTATAGAATGTGCACACAGAAAATATGAAAAAATTCCCCGGAAAGCCCTAACAATGTCACAAGTAGGCTACTTTCTTCACTTACACAGTACACTTGCTTCCGACAGACATCAAGTTTGAACACGGGGCCGCCAAATTTGCTTCTTGCACCGAGCGCCATCTACCCTCGTTACGCTCCTGACTGACCAAAGTCCCAAACAAATATGAAGTATTTTTCCAGTCTGGTCCAAGCCGAAACAATGCTATGGCAGGGTAAAGTTTGGCAAGCCATGAAAACTTTCAAACACCTGCTGTCTCACTACATGCACTGTCACTGTGTGATGTGTTGTGGACTGTGTGTGTCATTAATGAATTTTCACAACTCGGTAGCATCTCACAGTTATGTGTGATGTCTTCGTTAAGTGTTGACGTCTTTCATAGTTTTTTATTTATTTATTTTTGTTTTATTTAATGGCAAACGACGGGAGGCCAGAGCCTGGAATGCCATCTGCCGCACCATTTGCGAAAGAATGGCAAAATTTTATAGTTTTCTTGGAAGCGCCAAGTCATGTGACGAAAATCAGACACGTTAAGCCTTATATTCTTTTCAAATGTGACGTTGTTTTGGTATAAAATTCTTCTTCTGCTGTAGCCTACTGGCTACAGGTGATGCATTTCAAAACATTTGAGCTATGAGTTGCTCTTGCCAGAGATTGGCGTCCTTGACGCTGTGAATCCACAAGGTTTGGGCGGTAGTGGACTCCTCAAAACGCCTGTTTGTGCGGGAAGGGAGCAGTCCCGTCTCCACAGGGGGCTTTTGTGGGCTTAGCCACCCCCCAAGCAAAGCTCCAATCCCCCCAAATTTAAACATGAAACACTATAAATCAGTTGAGTTTTTGTCAATTGTTAGAGTGTGTAGCCTCCCCGCGCAAACCCAAATCCCCTCTATTGAAAACTTTCTGGCGACGGTTCTGGAGCGGAGGCTGAAGCGCAGGAGTTTAATTTTTCAATCAAAATGCATAAATGTTTCTGTAGTATTTAGAATTTTGTAGAATCTAGACGGAGTCAACTTTGAAACGTTAGAATTTGGGGGAGCGGGTGTGGAAGAAATGTTCCAGGAGTTGGATCGGATGCAGAGTCAAAAAACGAGACTTCGTCCAGCTTTGGTGTTGCGCTACCTGAAATAACCGTTTTTGCACGAGAAGCTCAGAAAAGGTTATCGTGAAAAACGAGAAAGTCCTGAGACACTGACAACACTAAAAACTCGTCAGCACCGCAGAAGTCCTGGCCTTTTTACATGGTGTTCATGCCGTCGAGCAGCCTCGCTAAAACGGACTATTTTAAGTCAAAAATCGTTCGTACATTTTTCCTGCTGTGTGCGGCTGTGCGCCATGCCTTTTACATGGAGGGCAGTAGAGAGTAAGGTAAAAGAACCATGGTAACGTAACGCTGGCGGAGAATTTTTTTGATGAATTAAGTTGCAGCAATGATTGACAAATGTCAGTGTATCACTTATTCAAATCCGTGTGTCGTCTCTTAAAAGTTGTTTTTTAGTGTTTCTGCAGATATCTTCAGTGTTTTAAAAGTCAAGTTTCTGAATGAAAAGTTCATGCAAACTTGGCCTGGGTAAACCTTCCAGCTACTGGCTAGCATGATGGAAAAAAGTTATTCTACTGCAAATGGCATTTTGGAAAATTGCTTCCTTTCGAGAAGTAATCAAAATAAGATTTTCATGGCATACCAGAAAACTGAATAGAAAATTATAAATGCGCAGATTGGCAGCTTTTAAATGTATTGAAATGCTGCATATTTTAGTAGGCCTTTTATTCTTTTTTTAACTTTCATATTTGGGGCTCCTAAAACAATTTGGCTAATGTAAGCTTAAATGGGTTGATAATGGAAGAAATCTAAGTAAATGCAGTATGTGTGGTCTCATCTTGGTTATTTTCTTTTAGTGCTTCATACTTTGATTCAGAAAGTGTTGTCCGGTTTTATATTTTTAATTGTGTGAATATCCTAGGCCTTTGATCATCAAATAACAAACATAATTCAGCCTAAAGTCAAAGATATATGCTTAACCTAGTTAACAAAACATGGATATGCAATGCTTTCATTTAAATAATTACAGTAAACTGTTAGACATGGATGTAAATTAAATGAAGCTTCTGATATTTTTTGAAAAACAACTGATGTATTTGAATAAAGAGTGAAAATGTGTAAAATGCTATTACTGTGATACATTATTTGTTTGATACTGACTAAACAACTGCATAATTGAAAAAGTACTGCTATCTGCAGTTATTTTTTAATGATCATATTTTTATAATAAATATCAAGGGTACCTCATCTAGTAACTAGTTTTATTTAATGTCATTACAAGCTGTTTGTGATAAGATTTAGTGCAGCGGTTAAACTCAATAGACTTACAAAATATGATTATTCAAATCTAGCTAATAATAGTCTGAAACTAAAATAGGTGAATAAAAATTTATAGCCAAACCGTATACAAAATCAGAATTTGTACAAGTCTCAGGATTGTCATGCTGTATTTTTTGAAAATTATTTGCCATTGCTTTTTGTGCAAAGTGAACTAAGTGGTACAGTGGGTTAAGCATGTAGCCTACTTCAGAAGCTGGTAGCTGAGATCAATTCCTGGTCCAATCATACTAGATACTTGAAAATGATACTTGTTGCCTGTCCATCCTCATGCTCAGCGTTAATTGATGGGTGCAAAGGAAAGTTTCATATGCAGTGCTGCCATTGACTTTCCATCAATGCAGCATTCACTACAAAAGTAGTCACATGGTCTCTGATGCAGATTATGTGGAAAAGTACTCCTGAACACCAGTAATGTAGCCAGCCCAAAAATTGGGAGGGTGAAAATGTTTGATTTTTTGTGAATAACAGTAAGACTATTCTGTTTAGGATATCGCCTCTCAAAGCATGAAATGACTATATGTTCTAAAAACTGGAGGGGCCATGGCCCCTTACGTCACCCTTGGCTACACCTATGTTGAACACTCTTGACACAAATGAAACCCTTTTTACCTTTTTGTATTCTTTTTTTAACTTTCAGCATGCATCTTGTACTTCAGTTTTTGCATAGTGTACATACAACAAATGTGCCATGTAGTTAGTAATTCATGTTACTAATGCAAATCTGAATTTCCTGAAGCAGCATCCAATTGTTTCTGTTTGCTGCAGATTCATTGGGTGCATTTGATTTATGCAGCCATGCACAGTAAGTGCTGTTATATGTATGTTTCATTTTTTTCTTTGTAGAGCAGGGGTCTCCACACTATAGCCTATGGGCCAAATTCAGCTTGTGAAGCCATTTCATCCAGCCGCAAAGATATTTTGTCAATAATGAAAAAATAGTATTATTTACAAAAAATTTTTTTGGTTTGATAAAATGTAACATGTCCTGAAACAAACATATTTACCTAAGATGTCTAGCCCTCAAACTGTTCTGTAATACCGTATGTGGCCCTCTGGCAAAAAAGTTTGGAGACCCTTCCTCCCCTGTTGTAGGGTATCATGCATGGAACTTGCAATTTGTGCATGGCTTTAGTTTTTAACGATTTGTACTTAAAATATTTTCAGTGCTCAAGGCTGTTACGTTGACTCATTTCAAGTCACAAGATGAATATATATATGTGTGAAAGGATGTACTATCATGGAGTGCTTCATTCGAATAGGTTGAATAGGTGTGGCATGGTCAATTTTTACGCTTTCATATCACTTTGATTATGGCAGCATGGCTAGTTAATACACTTGAAATTACACCCAACATGGGTCATGATTTTTCTAGCATTTCATTTAAAGGCACTTAACAAAGGTTCAAGCTGAAAGTGAAGCTAATTGAGATACAGAAAAGCATTCACTACGTTGTGAAATTAATAGAGTGAGTTTAATACTTTACACTTGGCACAGTTAAAACCATCCAGCATATGTAGGGATTTTTTTAGATGCAGTCACTGAAGTACCATCACCAAAGAATATTCTTTAAAAAAAGTGATCAAACCAGCAGGCAGAACTTAGGTGGGGACATTCACATGCATAGGTGTATCTGAGTTGATGACGAAAATGTAACTTACGCTTTCTAATTGAAAAACTTGTTGTCCAGCTTATTGTAAAAGCGAGTTATGAAGTGAGATGTGGCGAGGCAGACTCAGAGTAGACTTGGACACACCAGAGCAGGGTAAGACATCCAGGTTTAACATTAGTTCTTGTAGATTCTGGTGGTCATTAAGTATTGTTTGCAGTCACATTCTAGATCTGAATGTACAGGATATGCTTCACTTAGTCAGTGCATGGAAAAGACACAAAGTGTTATGTATATAGCAGAAGAATGTAAGATGTCGTATGGTGAAGCTATATCACCAAAAGGATCATAACAACTAGTCAAATTTTTGCATTAACGAGCTCATTTTGCACATTATATACAATACTAATGCTGGCATGCATTATTTAAATATAACAACAATTAGATTGTTGCATGTGTTCCTTGTATTATCACAAAGATTTCCAATTTGTGCTTGAGCCAATTAGTAGTTGATCAAAAACAGTCTGTGTTTAGTGCTTGCTGTTATTTAGAAAATTTTTCACTAAATGTGACTTTTTCATATTGAAGTTTTGCAATATTTGGTTAATTTATTCAAAAATATTATTCTATTTCCTAAATTTTCATATAACTTTTCCCTTTGTGATCAATTTCAGTGATACGTCCTGTGTTTTTGGAAAAATTTTCGTTTTTGGTGGTTGTCAAATTAGCTGAATACATTGTCCATTATATTTCATTCCAAGCTTTCTAAGGTCACTTACGGACAAAGAACATGGTACATGCCATATAGAAATTGAATTGCCTGTTACAAAGTAATTTTTATAAGTTCTCGTTTTTCTGGTGTATCATTATATTTTCATCCAACCTTGAAATTCTAAGTGATATACACAAATTTTATGAATTGTGCAAATATTTTTTTAATTAGGGTTTTAATGCTGGACAAGTCTTACTAATTTTGGAACTAGCAAAATATCAGATATAAGAATTGCAGAAAATTTTGTGGTAGTTTCTATAGTATATACAGTCACGTCACCATGGGGGGGCTTTGGTGGGCTTATCCCCCCAAAAAAAGCTCCAAACCCCTCATATTAAAACATGAAATGCTGTAAGTGGAGTTTTGGTTAATTTTTTTTATCTCAAGCCCCACCAAACACATGCAAAGCCCCCTATTGAAAACTATCTGGCGACGGTTCTGGGTATATATGTTGTTCACCATCGATTTATTTTATAAAAGTGCATGATTATGTTAAAAGATTATCTCATGCATTGTACAAAATAAAATTTAACTTCTTTTGTAGTTGTTAGACAAAGCACATTTTTTGCCATGTTGTATTCTCCATAAATAAAGCATATTCCATTGTTTGTGCCCAATTCTCATATTTTTACATGAAAAACAGAAACCTACAACACAAAATCTGGCAGTTGAGAATATTAGTATTTATAGTTCAATTGTGAATAATCTAACCTAAAAATCTTTTGATGAGGAAAAAACACACTGTAGTGAAGTTTTGTTTGAGTGGCCAACTTTTTGACTGATTCAGCTTAGCTTTGTATCTTTTATGAAATTTACTTAGTTGTGAAAGGATATTGCCGTACATTTGATCAACAGAGTAAGGGTATGTTGTTGCAATTGGTAAGTAAAGTGCAGGTATGAATTGCAACTGAGCAATCAACTTGCCTTTTTGCCCCTTAGATTTTATTAAACTGCAGCATGCAGCATTTATTTCTATAATACTAAATAGACATTTCTGAGTAAACTACAGCAAAAAACATTTTTAAGTAAACCTTGCATATTTGAATTATGTGCAATGTTGCAAAGTCAATGCTTTTCCAGGTAAATGTTGTTTGACTTGATGTTATATGAAACTTACAGAGCAGAAGATTTAGAATTTCCAACTTTATTTAAGAACAAAAATGTGATTGAGTATTTACATTTCAATAGTTAATAATTTATGTACCCTTCTTCATTGATTTTTTCCATGTTGGTGAGAAGTTGATGAATTGTGTGTTTTTGCAGAATATCGTATTCTTGGGAAAAAAGGTGAAGGGACGTTTTCTGAAGTGCTTAAATGTCAGCACGTCAAAGATGGAACATATTATGCATGCAAAAAGATGAAACAGCATTATGACGGGTTAGATTTCTGTTTCCCTTTTAGTAAAGTTGATTATATTCACCTATGCTGTTGCTTCATTCAGACCCATCATCATTTTCTAGGAGGGATTTTGAGTTCAGAAAGGGGCTCAAGAATGAAATCGTGCTCCATCAAAACCTATTGAATTTGTAGCAGTTATTATTACCCTTCATTGCCCTTTTCTACTGCAGTGCAACATTGTGGGTTTGAACATCTTTTTGGGGAGCTTAGCCTTCCAAAACCTCCATGTAGTGATTGGTCTGGCTTTGTCATGGGTAATATACAAGTAGTTCTAATTTTGTACATTCACAGACATGTTTTTGACTGTTCATTTAAACATTACAGCCATAAAAATATAGATTGTGCCTTACACTGTGCTATATGTCATGGGAGTTCTATCAGGGACGTAATGAGGTTAAATGGCACCTGGGGCAAGAAGCAAGTTTGGCGCCCCATGTTCGAACTGGAGGTATTTTGGAAGCAAATGTGCTGTCTTGAAGAAAATATTTGTGACACTGTTGGGACTTTTTGGCCCCTCTGCAGTCATTCGGTCCCTCCCAAAGTGATGTGGCACCCCCAAAGTGATTCAGTGCCTGGGAATTGTGCCTCACTCATTATGCCTCTGAGTTCTATATCAATTGACTTCATGGTTGTTTTTACACTTTTATTCAACTTTTTATTATGAAGGTTGCTGATAACTATCACTACTTTTCTGTTCAAATAAGCTACTACTAAAAATAGATGAAGCAATTTAAATACCTGTTATTGGTAAGAGCATTTTGGCTACCAAGACTTTTAGGATTTGATATGGTGATTGAATAAACCTACTGTTTGCTTTGCATACAGCATCTTGGCCGCCCTGTTTCATATAAATGCAAGAATATGATCCTTCAAATATTTTCACAGGATTGATCAGGTCAACAACCTTCGAGAAATACAAGCAATGCGACGTTTAAATCCTCATGCAAATGTCATTGGCCTCCATGAAATTATTTAGTAAGTACAAACGGTCATGACTGCTGCAGTTTTCTACATACAGTAAGTTTACCTCTGTAGTTGGAACTTGGCAGTTTTGTCAAGATTATTTGCGTTTAATGTAATGGAAGGTTAGGTTTTGTTCACACCCACACTTCGAATGTTAGTTCAGATGCACACTTGTTTTTAGGTTTGTAGAAGTCAGCCTTTTCTTTCAAAAGTATTACAAATTTGACAATTGTGATAGAAATAGAAGTATGGGAAGCATTAATAACCGCACCTGCTAAAAATTTCAAAATGCGAACTATTTGCTTTTAACTTTGGATGCATTTGCTAGTTGTGTTCATTAAAAATGTTGAGAAAATCTGTTTTCAATGTTGTGTTTTTCCTCGTAAATGTTTATTTTGCGATGTGCGAGAAATTTCTTTTAAACCTGCTCTGAAAGGAAAGTAGTTAACATTGCTTGGTGGCTGATTGAAACGTAGTTTGCTCATATTTTTGAGATTGTTTGCTAATTCATTGGTAACATTTGTCATTCCTCCATTATATGGATTTTACTGGCAAGCTTTATCTAATGAATTATGCATTTGCATTTATCGCTTTAGCAGAATTCGTCTTAGAGTCCATTTAATACAAGTGCCAACATGGTTCCAAGTGTACTATCACTACTTGCTAGGAATTAAAATCATATTTACCTTTAGGAATCGAACGTGGGGTGTCCCAGCAGTGTCAGATCTGTCAAGATTAGGATGAAGTTGTTCTCACGGCTAGCATGCTTCCAGAGTAAAAAATGAACGTTTAGATCGTATTGGACGTGTCCCTCACAAAACTCTGTAGGAGAGCCACATTTTCTATCCAGCACATCTTGCAGTGAAATTTCTGTATGGTGCTATTTTGTTTTATTACCCTAAGAAGAAACATCAAGATGGTGGTGACCTGAGCTTGTTTCTGTTTAATGTGCGAATCACCCGCGGACTCATTTGCAAAAGGTCTCTGGTTATGTTATGGTGCTGGTTGCAGCATTCAATCCAGGATCGATTAAAATTGCTTTGTCCACTCAGACTTCCAACACTTGTTTTATCTGGGTAAGATAACCCAACTGTTTTTCTGACTTGGTTGTCGCATTAGGTTATTGTGCTTTACATATAGCGCACTGCAGAAGACATGTGTCTTTGACGCCGATCATTGTGGAGACACATAAAGATCTGAGCAAGATGCACACCCTGATGAAATTCTAGCACTGATTCTTTAAATCGGATTTGGATCCCGTTTTCAATCGAATTTTCGTGGTTCAGAGTCTTGTCCCTAACGCCTTCTTAACACTGTGCACCGTTATTCCAGTGCAGTTTTCAGCTGTACTTGAACATCCCGTTCGTAAATAAGAAGACAGGCGGGACAATTGCCTTCCTGCAGCTAAAAGATTTGTCAAGAGTTGGCAAAATCCGGGCGGAGTTTAGTGAAAAGTCATTCAAAATTTTTAAAACTTGGTAAATTGTTTCTGCAAGTGTTTCCAATTTGGTTAAAAACTTTTCAAAAGTTGTACAAAACTCTGCTGATGTCTTTTTTCTAGCCATCCCGACATTTTCTCGTACAAACCCGGAAAACGTTCAAAAACGTTGGGCATAAGTGTTGTGGTCGTTCACTGTCCGGCAAACCTGGAAAAAGTCGGGAAAAACTTTCTTCCTGAAAAAATGTGGGCACATAGCGCCCATACAGAGACATGAGTTTCTGCTTCAAAACCAGCAGATCTCGTGTGATGTAAAATCGTTTGAGTTCAAAGTGAACACATTCAAATTCAGCTCTGATGTTGTTGAGGTGAAACGTGGTGGGAAAAAACAAAAATCCCAGCCCTTACTCAGCAGTTCTGTTTCAAAAACAGAGAGAACAACCATCTTCCTACACACCAATTTTTCATCCGGCTTAATTGTGCACTTGCTCTAATAACTGAAGTGCTTTTTGCATTTTGTGAACATCATCAAACTCTGCTTCATTGTTTTTATTCAGTGACAAGAAAACAGGAACGGTCGCCCTTATATGCGAGTTGATGGACATGAATATATATGAAATGATACGAGGTAAGTTGTGCAGCAAATGGCGCGTGTTTGAATTTATTCGTCAGCTCTGACTGTGGTGTTGCTGCAAATGTTTTCCAAACTTGCATCGCTATTATTTCTTTTCGTCCAATTGGTTCGGCGCATATATACTGCTTGGTTTGTTCACGTGTCTGTTGGAGATTTATTACAAAGCACGGACAGGTCAAAGTCGCCTGTTGGAATAGATATCGTTCTGCACAAAGTTGGTTCAGAAAAATCTTGTGTATGAAAACACTAAATGCAGTGCCTCGCTCTGCACACGGTACTGCGTTGTGTGTTTTAGGGTAGCATAGTTAATCTGAAAGTAATGACGTCTTATTAGTGTCCGGAAGATATTTTTGCTGGCAGTGAAAGTTGAAAAATTTCATGCTTGCGTTTAATCACTTCATCTTTTCGAGAGGTCGGTGTTTTGAAAAAATTAGTTCTGCCTACAGCATTATGGCGCAGCATTATGTTTAAGTATTTGTGTATAACTTCATTTTCAAGTCTGTATAACTTGATTTCCATGTTGGTTAACAGCGATCTTAGGGTAATTTTAAAAGTTAACTAATTGTGTGAGTGCGAAGCCATTCTGCCATTGGCTGAAAGCGATGCAAAAGTCGGTTTCATTGTTGCCACAACTCGCTTGCGTTTTGCTAAACTTGCCGCATCCGCACATGCGCACCGTTTGTGTGGTCGTGTTTGTAATCACGTTGTCGCCAAAAAGAACTGTGCACTTAACAAGATCCTCAGTTTTTCTCTCTCATCGACGCTAATTGAGCACCAGATCCGATTCTTCGGTGTTCTCTCATTTTTCCACACACCTTAAAACTATGTTCGTCCTTACACCGCCGACAATGAAAAAAAGGAGATTGTGCATTTGTTTCTGAAAATACGCAGTTGAGTGTGCTTTCGTTTTGGAAGACAATACCCTTAATTGGTATTTCTGTTTTTTTCTATTTTTTCAACTGGCATTTGTGAAAAATCGGAAGGAGAATTGAAGTTCTGGAAGTCTGAATCAAAACAAGATTTTGTGCTTGCTGCGATGCATTTGATTGGCATCTGTCAGCACTTGAATAGTTCATCGCTCGCACCGGCATTAAATGTTTGCTTCTTTTCACCGCTCAGCAAGCGATCCATTAAATCTACTAAGATCGCCTTGGTCATGGCGTAAATGACAGTTCGTTCCATATTTGACCTTGGTCTGTCAAAGCGTGAACTGCACTGAAGCAAGCAACCATAAGTGTGAAATAAGTTTCGTTTTACGAATATCAAATTTACGCTATCCTCGCCACTTGGACTCCTTGCCTTGCCTCACAAACGTGAAATCTGCACAGCTGTTTCCGTGACCGTAGTTTTGGGACAAGGCACATCGGTATTTGCTGTGTAAATCAAAGTTTTCCGGCCTACATGTTTAAAGTGTATTGTGAATGGGAATTGTGGTTGAGCTCATAGCGAAGATGCTTAAAAGGTTGAGAAGAATGCTTTTGTTTGTGTTATTTGCTCCCGTTAGCTTGTGTCACATTAACTGGAGCGGAAATTAAATATTTGCAAAGCGTTTGCTCTCTCCGACATTGGTAAAGAAGAACAAATCACAAGATGTATTAAGCTAAACATGGCTTGTGTTGTTTGGAGTTTTCCAGTGCAGAATTTGCAGTCAAGATTTTAAGCACCGAAGTTATGTTCCAGTGGTCTTTTGGCCGTTGCCCTGTGCTTGAATAATTAAAATACCCGTCTTTTTGTTTTAAATGAAACCGGCCGCGACAACTGGTTGTGATGATCCGGTTGGGCGCTTTGCAGAATCTCTCCTTTTCATACATATTTTATACGAACGGTGCTACCTGTGGCAGCAACGATACTATGGTGACTGCGGAGCCACTCGCAGTTTGCTTTTCTTCCGTGTCTATTTTTAGCGCAGTGACATTTTGTGCTTATCGACCAACATACATAATAAACTATTGAAACAATAATGATATTTTACTAAGCACATGAAATTTGACGGTGAATAAGTATGTGGATTGCTTGTTCTTTAAGTTCACGGCATAATGATCGTTCTGAAATCAGTTCCACCACGATTGCATTTGATTTGTTGACAAACTCTTCCAAACTACTTGAGCATTGCTCTACTGCGAGATGTAAGGACACCTGACGAAACGTTTGTTCTCTTCGACTGTTCGGCGGTGTAAGTCCGAATCGCGCCAGTTCCAGCATTGTCCGCATTTCTTAGCAAGCTTTTGTTGCGCTTTGCGACCGGGTCCTCCCATTTCATGCTCGCGTAACCTGATGCTTCCCAGCCTGCTTTTTGTTATTGTGGATGTACAGACGGTACACATGTATTTCAATTGTTCAATTGTTGCCGTTTCGTAGTACAGCGTTACAAGAGCACCCAGGATCACAATCCGGAAAGCAAAATTATTCGATTGGGTGCGAATGCGCGTTTTGAAGATAAAGTTATGCGATAAGAAAATGGTATTGAAAGGGCCATCAAAAGCATCGCTTTAATTTGTACACTGCACGCCGTTGATTGTTTTTGCCATATTTCTCGACATTGCTCGTTCTGTGTCACTGACACCTCTTTTTTCATTTCAAGAGACAAGCACTGCGCGTAGTACTGTGGCCTCATGACTGTGTGCGGAACGGCTTCCTTTAGGACAGTGATGGCGAACCTTTTACACACCGGGTGCCTAAACGGCAGCCCTAAACTGACTTATGTATTCCAAAGTGCCAACACGGCATTTTAACTTGAATGGGCTAACCACGTTTTTGGTTAGGCCTAACGCATAAGTTGTTTTTTCTAACATTTTTTATCTTAAAAGAAATGCACTGCAACAGAGCTCCAACACGTTAAGCACATATTATACATAATGCTTTCCATTGCCCAATTAACTCCAAATGACCCTGTCCAGACCTTTTGGAATGATCTTCAACTGTCTTTTTTTGCTTTTTTCGCTACGCTTATTTTTTGGGTTTTTGAAACTTGGAGTGTACAAAAGCGCATAATTTTAAAAAATGAAGCACCCAGTTTACAACTATGTCTATGCAAAAATAGCTAACACGTAATTACCTGAATCAACAATCTACTGCAGTGATTCTCAAAAATTTATCCAATCCCCTCAAAGGCATCTATAATCTTGATGTCATCATGGCATCCTGTGACGAGTTCTGCAGGTTAATTACATGCTGGAAAATTGTGCTCACTGTGGACACGCTTGATAGTCTGTAGCAAACTGGAAACTGTGCGCGAAATCACCACATAAATTTAAAGATAGCTTCGTTTAATCAGCAGATCTAAAGCGATAAATTCTTACCTGTCTGCTTAAGTTTCACTCATCAGAAACAAAGAAATTAAATGTTACTATTATCTCCAATGCTGCTGTTCGTGTTCGTGAACGTCATCTTGATTAACTGGTAACCGGTTTTAACCGGTGGTAATTGTGATAAAAAAATGTGGAAATGTCGTACTTGCTTGTCTCGTCCACAGTTTAGCGCAGTGACTTTCAACCCATGTCGCGACCCAGAGGGGTCGTGAACCATGTTTCGAGGGGTTGCGAGTAGATAATTTATGTACACAGCTGTCTTATATTTCCTTTATTTGAGTTTTATCTGGGGTTCGTTGGATAAGAGTAGGTTATACTATAATGGGTCGAGCTGCAAAAAAGGTTGAAAACCACTGGCTCAGCTTGATGCAGGTAGTAGGCTTTACCATTGAAAATGCTT
>JGI24158J21664_10009511_pt1 | contig 12973 bp, 7 predicted proteins | sample Ectturendosymbi3_FD_21664 | JGI IMG/M metagenome (IMG submission 21664) | reverse complement strand
TCGCTTTAGATGTCGAAGCAGCTGGTACATGTGGGAATTCAAACAAATTAAGGATCTTTATCTGAGAATTGTTGCACCTCGCAATTTGTTTATCGAAGTTATAGACGAGGTGCGAAGCGCGACCCGACTCCCCGTTGAAAGAACGCGGAAAAGTATATTAAAGATTTAAAAGGTGCTTGATTGAATGGAGGAGTCCAGATAGAGCAGAGGAATTAATTGTTGTATTTAACCATAACGTCATACACTTGTCTTTTACTGCAAATAAGAGCACTATGTATGCATACGAGTTACTATGATAAAGTATACAAGCTTCTATGATAGAGTTTCCACCTGTTTGCGTAATTCGTCACTTCGCCTAATTCGTCACTTTTTTCTAATCCCCTTGAGGTGACGAATCAGGCAAATTCTACTGTATTACCGAGTTATTTCTTAGCAAGTTGTATCTGATTATTATTTTTTATCTTGTACATAGATAGGAAAAGGAAAGTTTTGTCATGCATTTTTGTGACTCAAACCGTAAAATAACAGAACTATGATATAAAGAAAAAAAGCAAAGGGCAGAAAAGTTAATTATATGTCAATAAAAAATAAAATCTGAAAACAAACGAAAAGGACTCAGGAATTCTCCAAATCGGTGTCAACAACGTATTTGAGAAACAAAGTGTGGGCGAAAGACCTTATGTGCCAACTGCTCAGCCAGACCTGTGTTGTNACCANAATGCAATACTAAATTGAAGACATTTCAAGCGAAGAAGTATATGAAGCGGCAAAATGCAATTTGAACATCAGACAAAAGTTTTAACAAAGCAATGGTGAAGGAAACTCAGAAACAACAGACTGTATGCATCAAAGCTTCATAACGTCCAAAGCCGCTTCAACAGCTGTAACGCTCAAGAGCACGATGGTTAATTGAGACAAGACTCGTCTTATTCAAGCCGTTTGCTTTTATGGTTTGGTTTCGTACAAGCGAGGCGAACAGATTTTTGGTTAGTCAAAGAACAACTCGAGTGATTTACTTCATCACAGTTCTTTTTAAATAGATTTTGGTGTTATCCTTGCAAATTCAAATGAGAGGCTCTGGTGCTTTTTGATCTATGCTTATCACAAGAATGAGTCCTTGTTCGAATCGTACGGGCCTGTATCTTTTAGCAACTTTACTCTTTCAACGCAGGAAAGTGATCAAGTAGATGAACAGCAAAAATAACATTTTTTTGTTTACTGGTCAAGTACATGTACAGCAGCNATATGTTTGGGCATCATCCATGCTAACTGGACCAATTTGGTGAAAACGGAACAAACCGTTTGCAAAGGTGTGAAAAANGATGCAGCCGACTGCTGCGAAGTGCGTGGCTGCGTTGCAATGAACACAGCACAAGCGCTTCGGGNTACGATGACACTGACCTTCAGCGGCTTTATTGCTACATGATAATNAAAAGTTGGTGAAGATGCATGGGTGCCATCGAAACCTACTGCCCAGGGGCGGATGCAGCCAGTGAGGTTAGGGGGGCAATTTCAGTAAAATTTCTCAGTCCAGTTTTACAATGGCTTCCCTAGGGTAAGAGAGATGAGGTATACTTCATAACACTTCTGTGACAACACAATGGACGAAAAAATGGCCTTATATCGCAAATGTTGTTTTCCGAACTGTACGAAATTATGGTGAAAAAGTTAATTTCGTGGATTTTAGGGGTGCTATCGCCCCAATCGCCCCCCTGGATCCGCCCCTGATACTGCCGCAAATGCAACTGATCCTTTTGTAAAAAAGATGGCATCATAAGTAGCTCTTTTCAATTCTACGAACGTGCCGACTGATTTAAAGATTAGAATGCAAGTCACATTTTATCTTAAATCTTAAAGGTAACAGGAGTGCGAGGTACATTGCAGCAATGCTTTTCAGGTCACGCCTATTTATGTAGCTTGGACGAGAAGCGTCATCAGCTGCGATGAGACGCGGACGCCATGGCCAATAAGCTGCTAAATCGCTGTTATTTAGTAAACCTTTCGGATAATTGTCATGGTCTCGATGAATTTTGAGATAAGCGCCTGATAAAGCGCGGGATCAGTGCGCCTAGACTGAACCGGTGGACCGTGATGACCTGTGCATTGCAGACAGAGCCCCACGAAGACTGCTAGCCTTTAGCGGTTACTATTCGGCAAGTGCAAGCTGGGTTCAGTCTTAAAACTTCACAAACCAATCACAAAATTTTAGAGAATATACGTTCAGCAGAATTTCACGGCCTGACTATAATGCGCAGGTAGGTGGTGCAAGGATATATTCCAGGAAGGCTGCTTGCAACCACGCTTTCTTCTCAACGCACCATTTTATCGCAAACCTTAATTAACCTGTATTACTCGATTAGTGTGCATCGAGCACCTTCACATTTTTATTTTTCGGAAATTGTGTGAACAGCAGTGTTCGTTACTATAAAAACGTGGGCCGTGTAAAAACATTCACAAAAAATGGGTCTATCCCCAAAACGGATTATCGCCTGCCTTATCATCGTTGTGTCGTCACAAAGCACATTACAAAAGCTTGTGTGCGGACTTGACCTTAGTAAATTGACGCCAGAAAATTAAAAAACGATGAACATTGGTTAGCAAGGGCGTACGCAAGGGGATTAGTTGGGGTTAAAACCCCCCTTGAGTTTAATATGTTACAAAAATTTTGTTTACCTGCGCAGAGATTAATTGCTTTCGCATACTTTTTGCTTGTTAATTTGTCGACTTAATGCAAAAATTGCAGTTGTAAATTGCTCTGACGTAGTGATGAGTGCGTTTTACTCCCCTTTTTTAACGCCCAGCCTGATAATTTTGCAGTTATGAACTGCTGTGTCGTAGCGTTGATTGTATTTTCCTCTGATATCCTAACGTGGAGCGCTGATAGTTTATATTCAGTGCCAGTGCAATAACACATAAAATAATGAGAGTGCATGTGGAAGAATATGCATATTGTGTCAACAAACTTCGCCAAAACGTTAGTTTACAAACATGAAAATGACGTCAAATTGTGACGTCANAAATAGCGCACACCAAATACAAATGACCACCATATGCCACTGAAANCCCCCNCCCATGAAAATTTTCTGNGTACGCCACCGTTGGTTAGGGATTGCCAAACAAGGATTTTAAAAAGTAATTCAGTTTGATCGCATTTTTAGGCTCTTCTCCTTGCTTTTAGTTGAGGGGCTCATCTTAACAGAAAATTGTGGCAGTATATGAGAGATGGATATTATCCGTTAGATAAGAGTTAGGAATTTAGAAATCGAATCCGAATACCTCAAAATTTCTGTCAAATCCACATTATTTGCAACGTGCATCGAGCAAAGTTAATTAAGATCTTGACTATAACGAGACCATTTTTGGACGATGAATGGAGGCTATTCCGGCCGGTTTCTCCTTGTCTCCTAAATCTATTCCTGGTTCTGGTATTCTCTGCGTGATATCAAAGACGGCTTAGGTNACCCAAATTTTGGAATACNTTCGGATTTGTGACCAAATTTACGGTTTTACCACACTCTTCTGCATCAGTAAAAATAATATTTTATTTGTCAATCACATTAAAACAAAACAAACAGACACTAAGGAAAGCTTGTTGACAAAACAAGCCTTGTCGAGGATGCAGGAAAACCGTTTCAAAGGGATACCTAAATCTGAATTAGTAGATGTCATCAATGAAGTATGTCTCCAGCGTTATGTAAAACGTCTTGAGCAACAGACAAGTGATGCAACTGTTCACACTGCAGAACTAAATTAGAAAGAGCATACTACTATATGATTAAATCAGTATTTTAATCGTCTTTTCAACTCATGTAATTACACCAATATGTCGTTTTGCCAAGTACAGTAAAGACAGTGGTGGGTTTAAGTGGAGGCGAGCGAGGCACTTGCCTCGGGAACCCCCGTTTCAGGGGTTCCCTCGAAGTGTTTCACGCGTAAATTTTTCTCATTTTTGGTGAAAAACTTATTATCAACCCTTATAGTATACTCCGAAGCAGATCATACGCAAGAACTCTGCTTTCAAAGAGGCCCCCAAGCAGCCACTGTAATGTGTAAGTGCTCTGCTTTTGAAGGGGCTCCCAACAACAACTGTGATGTGGCACTGTAAGTACTCTGCTTTCAAAAGGACCTTCAACAGCAACTGCAGTGTGCAAGTATTCTGCTTTCAAAGGAGCCTCAACAGCCATTGTAATGCGTAAGTACTCTTTCCTGCTCATACAGAGGCCCCCAACAGCAACTGTAATGTGAAAGTGATATGTTTTCAAAGGGGCCTCCAACAGCAACTGCAAAACTAGAGAAGTGGGAGGCGATGCCAGCTTTCTATCGCTTAACTTTTATGTGTTGCTGGCTTTGTCTCCCCAGCTTTCAGAGTTTTTAAAGTTGTGTATCATGAATACCTTTTTGCGTTTTCTGTTATGTTAGTCATGCCGTATTCTCAGGAACGTATCCTTGGGTGGCTTGCGTATCTCCTTAGGCTTGATGAGCAGGTCTTATCGCAGTTAACCTTGTGTGATTGTACGATGACGTCATCAGAGAGCCCCCTTTTCAGCCCTGCCTCGGTGCCACCAGCCCTAAGTCCACCACTGAGTAAAGATTCTGTTTTTTTTAAATATTATTTTATCATGTACAATCTGGGTTTATCAGAAATCACTGAATGGGAGCCCTGATTAGATTCTCTTAGTTGGTAACTTTACTGTTTGTGGGTTTCATTTCATTCTATTCAATACTTCACGCACTTCGCAGAGCTGATGATGCCTACCTAGTAGGCAAAATATACACTTTGTTGAGATCTTAGTGCTTGATTCTTAGCTTTGAAGGACTATAATGTTAGAAAAATCTACCTTTTATTACAAAAAATGTATTTTCTACTTCATTCCATAAAAAATGAAACTGAGAATTTTGCATTCCACGGAATTTTCGAAATCATCTGGGAAAGCTTTAAGCACACGCACTGAAACAGAAAGCAACATCATGAAAACAGACCTACCAGCAGGGTCGTAACGAAGGGGCAAGGGGGCTACAATTCCTCGGGCGCTGAATCACTGGGGGCGCCGCCAAGTCCCAACAATGTCGCAAATACTGCGTTCAATACAGTACATTTGCTTCCGAAAGACCTTACAGTACTGGTGTACTGGTGCGCCAAACTTGTTTCTTGCCTGGGGCGCTAAATTCTGTACACCCCTGCCCACCAGACTGAAAAACTCCCTAAACACAATCTGCCTGCATTAGGATTAACTACTAATTTTCTGATGTAGTTGAACTACAATTGTTCTGATGTAGAAGTAGCCTATGTTTTGAGAGACCGTTGGAAAAATTTGAGAGACCGTTTCTGTCCCTCAAAACGCCAGTAGTCCATACCAGGCAAGTACAGAAACGTTTTGGTTTTAATTTTACCTACACTGTTTGGATGAACACATTTTGCTATACAGTTTGTTGCATATTGCATACATGTGCAGTTGAACAGAAAATNTTGTGAGACTGACGGCATAGTCATAATATAAATACTGTCATATGATACATGCCACAAATGTGTCTTCAGAGAAGGAAGCAGCTTTAGTTCTACTTTCACTAGATCTGAGGATCCTTGCTGACACCAGCAGCTGGAATGTGAATGGAAAACCTTAGAACTGTGAAGCAGATGTTCAGGAATACTGAGCCAGCTGGCTTCTGACAATGTTCTTCCACAGCCTAGCGTACTTTGTTTAAGTTTGGTTTAAGAACCAAATTTCAAGTACAAAATTTTCAATTTTCAAGTCTATGGCAACAGTGAATCTGCCTGCAACTGAACACCGTTCGAGACGTTACAAATGGACAAAACGTAGATCTGAGCAGAAGAGGACATACTCGTATGATTACAAATAAGTTGCATTTACTAATTCACATGGGGATTTACCTGTATAGACGTCAATACAATTTGGAAAGACCGTTTGACTTTAATGACAGTTTGGTCGTCAGTGACTTCGTCCATAACTACCAGAAACACGATATAATGTATTCCCAACAGTGGAATGAGAGCAAGAGTCGACTTCGCGAGCCTGTATTTGTAGTCGTTTCGGCGCATGTGGTTCGCTCGAAGCTTCGCGACGATGATGCGAATTATATTGATAAATATCACAAAATTGACCTGTAGAAGTAAAAATATACGATATTCTGAAATTCTGAAAAAGTGATCTATTTGCCGTTTTTTAAATTTATGCAAAGTTTCATCTTGTAATCTTTTATTATGCCAACTTTAGTACAGCACCATTTGAAATACTTTGTTTTGAACTTTAACATATTTTTAAGTAAGGTACAAGAAATCTGAAATATCATCTTTGCCATTAGTCGCTCAAGAATATCCTTTTCTTCGAACTGCTCAATCACACAAAAGCAAATCAAATACATTTCTTCATAGAAGTATGAAAGCATCATCTCATTTCATTTTCCATTGCTACAACTAAAATTTGTCATCACAATCAGTTTGAAAGCGTTGTTAATATCGCACAAGGTGGCTGTAACAGTATAACACTGCTTCGTTCTAGTGGTTGTCGTCCACAGATTACGTTAGTCTATTTTGACAAAATTTTGAACGCCCAATTGTGTTGTCCCAATGTGTCACAAACGCTTTGACCATTTAAAGTACGGTAAAAACACAGTCACTTTCCACCACCAACAATTTGAAGTGCGTTCACTACCAGTGACCTGTGCTTTCTAAATGCATTTCGTTACGCCCTTCACCTCACATCTATCAGTAATTGACGCGAATAGGCATAGAGACAATTCATGAGTGAGGCGATTCGTGAGGATACAACGTATTACAGGATTTCAAACTTTTGAAAACAAGATTCTTCCATCGATCAGATATTGAGCTGGATAAAAGCATTTTAGAATATTGCTTCTGGAAACAATGTAATAAAATTTGAATATATTCTGGAGTAAAATTAAGTGTAGTTTTCTTTTCTTACACGATGTTGTCGACTAGTTAAGTTTAACTCCCTTGAAATGACCACACCACCAAGTAAGTCCAGGTCCTAACAGGCCCGTAGCCAGTTCTAAGCTTTGGTGACGAAAAATACATTTTAGGGAGGCAAGATGCTTGTTCTCATTACATGTTTAAAACAAATTTTTCTGGACACAATAAAATTTGGGAGGGCACAATAAAATCTGGGGGGCACGGACCCGAATGCCCTCCCATGGATACGGGCCTCGGTCCAAATAGACTAGATTTAACATCTGCAACTTTGCCAAATGCACTGAGCTGCTTCTGTCTGAATTTGATAAGATTACAAAATAAAATAGAAACAGACAGAAAAGGCTTTTCTTAGTTACATAATTATTATTTGTTGGGGGTGTGGGCAAAAAGCTTTTCCTATATCCATTGATTGCTAGTTGCTTTTCATTGATTAAGTTGTACACTCACAAACCACACCATAAAGGACAAGTCCGTCGACTTCAATTTCATGATCTATTGCAAGGCCTCCAAACTACGGCCTGCGGGCCAAATGCGGCACGAGAAGCCACTTCATCCTGCCCGCGAAGCCGTTTTGTCAATGAGGAAAAGAATATAATTACGGAAAATTTGTTGATTTGGTAGAATACACCATATCCCGAAACAATCGCATTACGTATGACGTCCGGCCCTCGACATGTTCTGCATTAGCTTATGTGGCCCTCGGACAAAACGTTTGGAGACCCATGGTCTATAGTGTTATGTACAACAAAAGAGTGATGCATCACGGCAAAAGAAGCTTATAAACAACTTCTTCATCGTTTGAGCAATTCTTTCAGTCCACTGCTAAGCCGCACTAGATCTCGGGGCAGGTGTTGAGCAGCCATTCGAGTCATTCCTATTTGAAAACAACTGATAAATTTTCAAGTTTCTGCAACAACGTTCCATTGTTACCAAAACACATTTTTGGAAAGAGAATCAGATGATTATACGGGAAATATTTCTTTAAATTACTTCAAACATGCATAAAACTTTTGCAGAAATTTAACCACGCGAAAGTTTGCTTATTGGTTCAATTGTTCTGTTCGCATTCTACACCGAGTGGCACCGTGCATTGAGATTGAAGTTTTCTCAAGACTGACATTCAAGCAGCGTGTAGCAGTGAATCAAAAGAGTTGTTTGTTATTTTTTGAACAATCTTATTCCTTCGTAAGACATACCTGGATAAAAATTTGACAAATTTTAATGTCAATATATAGACGAAGATATCGTTCATATAAATTTACAAGATTTTTGACAATCGAAAGATTTTCTCATATTAACTAAATTGCACCTTCAACCTTTCTCTTTAATTCACAAAACAAACTAGCTTTTAATAAAAATCATGAGCTGAAAGGATAAAGCAAAGCACTGCTTTCAAATGGATGAGATTGAGAAGTGTACATCTCGCAGTTTTCGAAATGCGATGAATCACAAATGACAGTTTGTCCTTAAAACTACCTTGACACAGGTGTACTAACTTTACAAAATATAGCTCTAGACCCAAATTGTGGAAATAAGTTTTATAATTAAATGAGTGGCATTGCAAAAGGTCTAAAAGACGTTTTGGCTTTAGTTGAACTGTGTTCCGTTTCAGCAAATGTTGAAAGTGACGATTTTTGTCACTATGATGGGAAGGACCCTTACAAAAACCAAGTTGCAATGCTTGTTTAAAGTCTGTAAAAACGGTCTAACATGCTTACCGTAATGGACAAGATTAGTGGAATTCGAAGAACCCACAGAATGTGGTTATTGTCATTAACATTCCAGCAACCCTTGTTTTCATACGTGAGGCGGAGAGCAATCCAAACGACGATTGGAAACCATGGAGCGCCTGTACGATGAATAAACATGATATTTACAGTAAATAAGATAACAAGGAAGCAAATCTTTTGCAAACGCCATATAGACGAGATTTCAAACAGGGCACATCACGCTTCATTTCTCTTGACTGCAATCTGATGTGACGAACAACTCTGACGTTGGTAATGCAGAATGCTACATAATGACAGTGTGCTGACGTCTAGGCAATAAGCATCTGATGTTTGCTGTGACAAACGAAGTTCTGCAATAAATACCTACTATTTGCAGTACTTTGCTTAATGCATTCAACAGATCTCTGTGGTTTTGTTAGTATTTGAAACTTTGATATAATAGGTAAACTGGTTGAGCGTGAGAAATATTATTAAAAACGTACTGCTAGGTTACACAAAAACGATGATGATGGCTATAAGTTTTTTAATTTCTTTCGATANATTGAAAATTGTTTTTTGCAAAACTTTGACCTGAAACTATCCAATGCAAACAACNCGCAAACAAAACTAAGTTTGAGTTTTTTTGCATGCAAGGCACTCGTTTCTATAGAAGTAGTTTGCTTAGCACAATCTTCACCTAATCGCGCATCAAGGCAGTGGCAGTAGATGCAAGAACTCAAGCCAAGTGACAGTAATTCGGTACTTGATATGGGAAAGCGAACACGACACGCGTGAAAGAGTGCGCTGCTAAGTGCTGCGGAGTTGTCAAGTACTATTGATTAAATTGTTGTGCGTCAAAATAGCTTGCAAGTTGTTTCATGCTTTCTTACGTTTGATTGAAATCTGTAAAAGTTCTGGGCGTGAGAAGGTGTACGTGAAATATGCGTAAGACACAAATGAGNCGCTCAACATCAGAGCAAAACATTGATTTTAGTCCTGAGAAAGAAAAACTTGTGTACAAATCGAATTTTTGTTTTTTTTCTGTTTTTATCTGTGTCGAATGCAATAACAAAAGAGAAAATCGTTTGCCCATCCCACGCAGCCGTGGAAGGGAAGAACGTTTCAACAAAATTTATCAACAATACTGCTAGAGGTACATAAAATTATATAATAGTTTCGCGAGTGTCTCATTTTTTCCAATTTAATAGGTGGCATTTGATCCCGAAGATTAAAGACTTTATGTTTGGGTGGTCTGCGATAGTTATAATAAAAAACTTTTCCCCATCAACCCCACTTGTATTTGTGTTTACTCCAAGTGACGCTTATGCTTGAAGGTGCAATTTTTCGAAAGCAGCAGCCTACAACACAATGCCGCCGCTACGGAAGGGCTTTGGTGGGCTTCGCCCCCCAAAAAAGCCCCCCTGCACGAACGTAAAATCCCCCGCACAAACGTAAAGCCCCCCTATTGACGACTTTCTGGCGACGGTTCTGTTACAACAGTTAAAGTCATTCTTGTGTGTGAACAGTTAATCTTTTCAACCGCAGCTGCAGAACCACGGAAAACGCAGCAAGTTTCCTGTTTTAGGAGCTTGATGCTTGATACCTAGGTCTACTTTTTTCAACCATCATTCACCATACAGTTCTGATTCCATATGGCTCCGTATTCGAGCCTTGATATATCCATTCATCTACAAATTGTGAAACGTGGGAAAAGTTGGCAAACACGTTTGCATGAAAACCTGCACTGCGTTTGTTTTCACTCTAAATGCAGTGAGAGTTGACCGGTGAAGCCACTGCAGTGGAAAGTTGTCTTTAAGTAAGGGATTCTCAACCTTTTTTCTCTCTCTTACTCTTACAAACTTTCAAAAATGAGATTTAACCCTGTAGCGGACCTTGGTTTCGGCCCGCAGCTTGATGTCCGGAATTGCAGCGCAAATCACACTTATTGAACGTGACTGGTGCGCGGTGGCGCGATGCGCCCTTTAAGACATACGAACTTCGACTCATGCGGCAATGACGATCGGTAATGTAGATGTAGAGAGAGATGTGAGAGCCAGTATCATTATTTTCATTTTCGAGTCGTCTCAAGTTTTTCTGCTTACATGTTCTGTTTGCATTCTGTTCGAGTTCATGCAAGTCGACAAGAAATAAAGATCGTCATTCGCGCGACGTCCGGCCTCAGTGTGAAGAAGGATTATAAACATTAGGCTCCTTGAGCGACACCATCGCCGCCTACAAATACTTCGTTGAACGCTTCGACAGCTACATATGGCTCTCAGTCTAGATCGCCGTCACCACACCCCTTTTTGTTTACCGCACTGCTGCTGCAGAGAAATATTAAACTACTATTGGATGGACCAAAACTAGTTTTGAAATAGACAACGGAATTGTGTTTAGCTTTGAAAAATGTATACAACATACAATTTTTTGTTTATTAATAACAAATCATGGTTCAAATAAAGGAAGTCAATCGTTGAGACTTTTTTGCTTGTTTCTTACTCGCAATCTTTCAGAATCTTTGCAGTCGTTAACAGAACAACCCACATGTCGCCTTCAGGAACCAACTGAGATAAAGCGCTTTTTCAGCAAAGGTTGCATTCGATCAATCCACACAAATGTTTTCTCAAGCTGAATTTAGAACGAAGTGGTGTTAACCTGAAGGTCAATCAGTTCATCTTTGCACTGGCCATGGTCAGCAGTACTTTATAACTCGGCTTCGAAAGGATAAGTAAAATCGAAGGAGCAGTATTGTTAAAAAATTCACCATGAAAATATGAAGTGAAGCTGATTTACAAACCAGCAAAGTGATAACATATCTCAACCTCGATATCAGAAAATCATTACCATTTCCATTATATTCACAATTGTCCAACGTTGGAAAATTAGAATGATTTCTTTTCTGAGCTCTTATACTCCAAGTCTAATTTTGCCGGAAAGCTCTGACGTTTATCACGTGCATCAATAGCAGTAACACTCTTCCCTTGCATTTGCACATTTAGTTTAGTTAAATGCAAAAACTCGTTGGTGAAGCAGGTTAATGCACTAATAAAATTCTTGTTGCTAAACTTCTTGCTGCGTTAGATATGCGTCCTCCAAGAATATGAGATTTTTGTATGCAATTCGAAAACTCGAGACATAACGAGGCCTCTGCAAAGCCCATCTCACTTCAGTGCGGTGCGAAAAATGCGAAGGAACTCTGTGGTCCAGTGGTGATCCTAAAGTTTTAAAAGTGGGGGGCCACTGCGAGGCCAAGGTAAAAGTGGGGGGAACATAAATGTATATCTTGCATGGTGAGTTTTCGTTGTTTTGAAGATTTAGTTGCTATGATTAACCCTATCAAACCCAACATAGGCTTGTGAATATCGTTAAATATGAATTAGCGTTATTATTCACTGGAGACATCTAAACGGCACTGTATATGCAATCACACACGTGTACTGCTATGTCGAACATTCTGTGCTAAACATGCAACTTCCACAGCACTGCACATGCAAAATGAAACACTATTTTCCGTACACATTGTGCCGGCCCCACATGAACGAAAACAGCTCCATGAAAGTGAATACATTCACACGAAAGCGCAATGTTTCCAAGCACAAATTCCATCTTGACACAGAGACAATTAGGCTGTTGATAGCCAACTAATTTCGTCAAAATATTCTCACGACAAAGCAATTTAAAAAAAATAAACCATCCAACAGCAGATTGGTGACTATTGACTAATCCGTGTTTGTGATAGCTTATGGACATTTTGTGATTGTGTTGTAACCATAACAATATAATGCAACTACTATTACGAGTGTGATGCCCATCTGCAGCGTGGATAGGGTGAGGACTATTGAATACAGTAGGCACACAGCACCGAGATTTCGGGACCAATTGCACCTAAAGTAGCATAGCAGCGCCGCAGATAGGTGTGCATCGGCGTTTAGGGCGTGCATTTCTGATAGAAATGTGTGACCTTCAAGGCAAAGATCTGAAATACGCGAAAGAATTCTTCCTAAATCATTACAGAACATCNGTACAAAATTCTGTGAGGTTGCAGGACATGTGNNGGTAGAGTTATAAATGTAGTCATGTTTCGAAGTCGTATACACAAGGCAGCAGAACGCAATACTGCAGCTAGGATACATTCCGATAAATTAACTGAAACTAATTCTTAATGCCTTCACAACCCTTTTGCTACTGGGACAAGAAACAATCTGCTGACAGTAATATAATCCAGTTCCATCTCACACTGAAATGCACGAAAGATCAATCTTCCCATTTTTGCGACTGTTTCTTAGTTTCGAAATGAATCTTTCAACACCACGGC
>JGI24158J21664_10009510_pt1 | contig 12974 bp, 9 predicted proteins | sample Ectturendosymbi3_FD_21664 | JGI IMG/M metagenome (IMG submission 21664) | reverse complement strand
TCCGGCTCCAAAACGATGTGGTCCATTGAAAATTAAGTCTTTGTATTATTTATAAAACTCGCTTGCCACACAAATTGTGGAACCGGAACCCAAACTTCAGGCTCCGGCTACACAGCCCTGACTGCAACTCCGTCGTGATTTACGATGAAAGAGCGCCAGACGTTAGTGCTAGGCGCTCATTAAGTACATATTGGGCTTTCCTGCGTACTTGTTATCCGGTATTGAGATAGCCAAAAGGGGCAATGATGGTTGGTGAAATACTGTAAGTGCAGTAGCATGCTCTGAACAAACTCGAGATGTAAAGGCAAAAATCGATTTTTAGCACTGCGAGTTGAACTACACTGCAACATGCATTTCTACTCGTACCTTGGCACCGGTGAACAGCCACTGCGAAAGGTCAATTCTTTAACATTGAGACCTCAATGAAATTGGTATAGCTAGGTTTCCTGCTGAGGCAATGAACCAAAACGAGTTCTGGACAAGATTGTCACTGCATACGTTTCTCTGATGGTGGGGCGCGCACTTGCTAATTTTATGGTTCTGCGCCAAAAGCGCAGCCTTCGTATTTCGTCTGTCCAAAGTCACAATGTGACTTCAGCGTGTCGCTCTAAACCTGGAAAAGTTGACTGCTGGACAGTTTGCGACAAAAAATTGCCTAAAGTTGTGTGTGTGTGCTAAGTAGACCGTTTTTGTTTCGCATGCCACGACGCTGGGCAAGTCTGCCTGTTAAAAGAAGCCGACTTTCACACGGGATTAAAATACGTTGAGTGGCGTTCAATGCAAGCGCATCGCCAGGTTTTGTGTGCTGGAGGGGTCGAACAGAAAAATAGGGGACGACATTCATTAGTGCAATACAGCACTATACGTTGTACTGGAACAAAAATTGTACGGATATTTCCCAGTGTTTATCCAAGGATGATTCCAGATTCAGCGAATGCCTCAAAAAACGTCATCACTAGATCAGATTGCCAAACTATGCCATACTTCGAAAGATTTCAAAGAATGTAAAAATAAACGCCCAGAAACTTCCATAATAAATATCCACGTGGGAGTCACTAATCCAGGGGTTCCCAACCTGGGGTACATTTGCTTAGGGGGTATATTTAAGGTTAGCAATAGAAGAGAAAAATATATTTACATACCATTTCTTTCCAAATATTTATGCGTATATCAGTGAATGATACATTTAAAAATTCTTATATGCTTATTGTCAAATACATCTATGAATAATCATGACAAAATATTTAGTCATGAGAAATTTTAGGGGTACGTGTTCATCTGTCGCAATGCTGAAGGGGTACATGTTAATCTGTCAGAATGCTGATGGGGTACATGGTAAGAGGAAGGTTGGGAACCCCTGCACTAATCGCATGAGCCTCTCACCACTAGAGGCTCCCGAGTAGAACTCAGAATTTTTTAACGTATACAAACGTGTTGAATGAGTATTACCACCCGGGTTAGCATCTACGATTAAACATCAAATAAAGCGAGCTCGATTGATATTTATTAACATATTAGGCTGTAACCTAGTAATGCTCGTACTTTGGCTTTACTGATTATTTTAAGCCTAATCGCAAAATTTCGTTGTAACTAATTGTTCTAATTCCAACTAAATTTTTTGTGCCATGTTGGAGGGTAAAACACAGAAGGTGGATGCGCAACTCCTTCGCTCTTACGTTTTTTTTATTTTCGCTCAGAAACAAACTGTTGTCAAGAAAGCTTAGCTTGGAGCGGTAAAGCACCTCTTTGCTCGTAACTGCCAGATGAATAGAGCGTGTAGTGGTAAAACGCACTTGTTCTATGTAACGATAGTTAAATGGAGTAGCAAATTGATTTATGATAATTTTTGACATTTGCCTCGATCATCACAATTTAAATCACTGTTTCCATATTAGCATCGTTATCTGCTTAGGATCTCCATTACTCTGTCTTCATGTCGAACCACGTAAAGCAAGCTGTCCTACGTCTTTACAGAATAACATCGTTTTTGACCTGATAAAATCAATAAGAAATTACGACAATCGTTGCGCGTATCAGTGCATCTCCAGCTGTGAGGCTACAAAACAACTCTTCGCGAAAAACTTAAAATCGGTCAAAATTTCGTAGATCAATGTTCCGGAGTACACGATTTTCACAGAAACGACAATGAGACGTTATTGCTTGACCGAAAAAATGAAGGAGTTCCATGTCGTACGGTGCAATAACGCTTGAAAGCTCACACCTCGCGAGGACAACTTGCTGTCGTTAAAGCCGAGTCACATTTTAAGAATAGGAGTCAGGAGTACTAGTGAATAAATTATCTCCCAATGCCATCTGAGGAGCAAGAGAGAAAAAAACAAACTGCAGTAGAGTGGTTGTCACACCAATGACACATAACAGTTGGGAAAAGTTGATTACAAACTTTCTCTGAAGCAACAGATGGCAAAACGCTCCAACTTGCCAATGTCGAGTTTCCATTTTCGACACAAAAAATTTTCGCAGTGTGACGTGTGCNCCTTGATTAGTTAAGTACTGCGCACGAATTTCGACACATTCAAGCTTTTGTTTCCATCGCAACCATCCAACTTACGACGCTGCGAAAACAGAGTTCAAGCATTTCTTTAACGCTTGTGTAAGCTCGCGTCATTTCACTTTGCTACGGCCGACTACCCATGGGGCGGGATCTGTTTATTGATCAGTGATCACTGGCGTGAGTTCGATTCTTCGCGGGACTTTGCTGTGTTCCGACGTCACCTTCATCACGGTCGGCTTCGGAGACTGTGACGATTTGAGAGGAAACGTCGCCTCCGAAGGCTTCGGCTGCGTCTGGAGAGTTGTTAGCGCAATGCGACGAGGTTTGAGTTCGCTGCATTAACAAACGCGATCATCGGTAATGCGCTGGCGTTGTCCAGAAGCCTGAACAGCTTTTTTAATGTTTCGCCCGTCAGTAGCGTTTTCATTTTAATTTTGATTCGCAAAAGCATTGACAACAAAAATCTCAGCCTTTTCCCGACTTTCCACTGATTACGGTACCAAGTAACAACGTTTGGATTGTTCTGCTGCATACGATCGAAAGCGACCGCGATCGCTTGCCGATAGGGTGCATGTTCGAATTTGAACTTTTGCTACTACTGAGTCCAATGCGCACAAAGCCATGTCTTCTGCTGCTTCTTAGCGTTAAGCACGAAATGCAGAAGCCACCAGGGCGTTTTACAGAGAAAAGTGTGTTTACCTAACTTATTTCAGTAGGCGCAGATTAACGTGTTTTATACCTGGTACGCATCAACAACGATTGCAAGGCAAAATATTTCGTGTGGCGGAACATGCTATTCAACAAAATACCAATCGACTGGAGTAATTGCACAGTTTAGTTGTGCTTTTGAATCACTCTACCTCTCAACCTTCATTGCGGGCGAAGCTGTGATGTCCATTTGTTTACTCTCCTGTAAATAAGAACATTTAAATGTCAACGGCCTACGAGGTTCTCAAACGCAACCGTTGCAAACGATTGTGCGCAACAATTAAAGGGCCCAGTCAAATTAACGTACTGTATGATCCTCTAAAAAAGGGGTCGGCAACCTACGGCCCGCGGGGCGGATGCGGCCCGTCAAGCAAAATCAATCGGCCCGTAGACCCATCACAAATTGTAGTATCTGTATGACCCGCCTAGTGGTTTTATACCTTATGAATCTGCCCTCCTTGTGTTGCATACTTATGAGAAACCGCACGGTGCAATACATGTACCTATGTCGTAACTTTCGTTTTCTTTATGAATTGTGAAAATCAGGAGTTAGTATGATTATAATTCCATAAATTCCGAAGTTTTAACAACATCATAAACAGCAAAAGGAACGGAATTGTTCGTGGAGAATTAGTACGGCCCGTCATACCTTGCAGAGTATGTTTTGGCCCGCGACTAGGGAAAGGTTGCCGAACCCTGCTCTAAGATATAGCACACCCAACGTCACTATTCTAGAAGTCCGTTCATTGTATGGGATGTTATGGCTGCGCTCAAACACCTAGAGGTTTTCTGTGCGGTTATGTTGTCTCCAGACACTTGCACCAGACGCGTGCGCTGGTTGTGCCTGCGCGGGCCAGGCAGACAGGAACGGGAGTTGGGTAACATTGCTGTCATCTTGCCGAAGATGCTCCTCGGCGTGCTGGTGTGGCTTAACAAAAATTAAATTGAGGAATTGTCAAGCAGCCACAAAAAGGTTTTGTGGTAAAGCACTGGCAGCATGACATCTGCAATCAAAATTGCTGCTATATAGCAGAACTTCAAATTGTATGAAAAAATATGTGGGCAGAATTTGCTTAGCCTTAGACCATGGTTTCCTAACCTTTCTTACTCCTGCACCCCTAAAAATTTGTTCTGACCTCGTACCCCTTACAGTTTATGATAAGAACTAGCTTTCAAGACTTAAGGAATTCATATTTTTTAACGTGTAAAAGAAATCAAACATTGACAAGAAAGGATGACACAGATTAACATTTGAATATACTCTACGAAGAATAATCCCGTGCTTCAAATGTGTACAAAATAATAAAATCTAAAGGCTTGACTTTCAAAAGTTTGCGGATGTATTTCAGTTCAATGCCTCTTTTGTTCTTGTTTCTTGCTTATGAGTTTTCAAAACGTCGATCTTCGCAGTTTCGCAGTCTTGGAAACATAACCATAACCATAACCAAGGACAAATACTCTTCCGACGTTTTACTCTCGAACTGCATTTTAAGAGAACGATTTGAACGCAGTTGAAGTCGCCGGCCAGTTGTAAATACGCAGATCAATTTCCTGTCATTAAGACGGACGCTTCTCGCGCCCCCTGGAATGTCTCTCACCCCTGGTTGGGAACCATTGGCTTAGACGGAAACGTAAGGGTTTAGAAACCGGCAGGCCGAATACACCAAGGTTTTTGCTGAAAAACCAACAAGCAAAAACATGTTTTGCTTAAAAGGAAGCCGTTTATGACGACAGGCAAAGATGTTTAGATCGCCAAAAGGATATGCACACCTGGTTTACTGAAGAAGAGGAAGTGTGTTTCGCTGGTTCACTGATTTCCATATGTTCCACATTATTTCGTACTGGAATACGGTCTGTTTTTGGAGTATCTTCGGGTTGTAATGTTGGAACTTCAGGCTTCGTTAGCGAGTCAAGCTTTTGCGCAACACACGCTTCCGGAAGTTTTACATTTTCTTTGTTTGCAGCGGCATTTACTGGATTGTAAATCTCCCCCAGTTCTCCGGCCTCGAATTGGATCAGAGAGCAGAAGCCGTCGCGCGACGACACAGACAAAAAGCTGCCGTCCGAACTCCTAAAGTTAGTCCGTTGTTTGTAAGAAATTCACGGAAAACAAACAGCAAAAGCAGATAAATGCCGCTGGATCGAAGCGCAAGCGTTCAACCGGACGCCGGAATGCGACAGTATTATAGGAAGTTTGTCAGATCCCATATTTTATACTCAGTCATTCTCAGCCAGCACTGGCTCAATTTCGCTTACCAGCTCATGTCGGTGATAGACGCGTAATGTATATTGGATGTCAGTGCAAACGGCGAAGTGTGTTGGGTATCGTACAGCAGAATGGTGTCGCATGATGCCACGGCAAAAATATTTCGGTAGTCCAGCTTGAAACAACCTGAAGGAAACAATTCAGGCCGTTGCAAACATCACCCTCAACAAACCGTTGGTGAACGTGAGGCTATTGGCGGTTGGAGCTATGACGACACATCTTCGTACGATGGCGACCTACACACGACAGCGCATAGGGAGGTAGAAGTCACACAGCAACCGAAGACTTGACGCATGGAGTCGTCAATCTTGAGCTTCGGCCGTGAGTTTCGCTAAATTGACCGTTATGGAAATCTTAAGAAGTTCTAAGAAATAGTGGCAAACGAAAATTTTCGAGAAATGCCAGAAAGATCCGGTAAATGTTGGCAAGCAAAAGTCATTCATACGATTCGATGAAAACATCGTTCGGATGTGTCTGAAAATTCATCATATCAAATATTTCAACAATCAAGTTAGCCTACAAAATAAATTTTCTGCTCGAAAATTTCAATATCTAACCAAAACATGTTGTCCAGTAGCACTTACTTCTCTATAAACGCATTGTTACATTTTTCAACATTTAGCAAGCTTGTAAGTTGTAACCACAAAATAAATGTGACATCGTGACACTTCAGACTCATAAAAATCGGCTAAAACCGTCTCACAAACACAGGATTTCTACAATGGCGTGCAGAGGTCTGGTAATGCCCGGGACGACCGCTTGATTGTACACTTTTTTCAATTCTAGTATTGAGGAGTGGCGTATGGTGGTCATTGTCGCTGGATATACACTATCTGTGACGCCACAATATGACGTTATATTCACGTTTGCAAACCGGAGTTTTGGCGAAGGTTGTTCATACAACATGCATATTATTCTACACGCACTCTCCTGTCTCCTTACTCGTTGTTGTACCGTGTGTCATTGTAATGAACATAAATTATAAACCGCTCCAAGTTAGGAGACCGGAGCAAAAAACAGCACTCAACGCTAAGACAGAACAATTCACAACTGGAAAAATATCCGGAAACGCGTTAAAACAGTGGAGTAGAACAAACTCAACGCTACGACATGGCAGTTCACAATTGCAAAAACATCAGGCTGCGCGGATGTCTCGTCGAATAGCAGTCGAGCAGAGAAGGTATGCGGTTGGGATGGCCGACACCCAGGGCCAGGGTTAACAGTTTGAATCTTGCTGAACTACACAAAACTTGAGAATGAGCAGAAAGTACTTTACTTTTTTATTATCTGGCTGTTATATGCACAACTACTGAGGGGCAGAACAGATACGGGCTTGTGTGAGCCGTTATATCAATCAACCTGAACTACCAATTAATGACGAAACTCGAAATGATGCGCATATTGCAAGCGCAGGTGTGCGGCTGTATTAGCGCACACCCAGGATAGCCACGTCAAAAAACGAAACGAGAAACTATAGTGATGCATCAAAAAGTCAGCTAAAGCAAGGTGAATAGAACAGTTTTGAAATTTGGCTCAGGAAATCAATTACACGTCCGTAATTATCTTTCAACCTGTTTTTGTGATTTTCGCTTGATCGCACTATCTGGAAGTCACGACACTATCAGTTTGATTCGGTGTGCGCCGCACACCTAGAGCAGTGCTCTTCAACCTTTTTGTCATCGTGGAACCCCTGATATACTTTCGCGTTTGTCATGGAACCCCATTAACAAAAATTCAAAAACACGAATTACTTGTAAGAAAATATGTTTTGTTGTTAGACACTTCAACAAATTAACAGTTATTACAAAAGTTAAAAAACAAGCAATTTAAAGACTCGGTTGTTCTTGCATTTCCTGAACGTAGCTGCTACATTCAGAATTTGGTGATCCGGCAAAAAAAACCCGTATCTCAAATGCGTGTGGTCCCATTTTCTAACTTTGGCGATTGAATTACAGTTGGTCCGTTTCGGATTAGGTGCCTCTTTTACATTTGAACTATATTGCTCATTACCTTCCACACTTCCGCTTTTGTTATTATTTCGCTTTGCATAAGAAAATACGCTGTTTTGCTTCATCTGGCTTGACTAAATAGTAAAAAGTTTGGTTTCACGATGTTTTTACATTATTCCCATAAAGTTTGAACAGCAGCTCTAGTGTTAGATTCCGTTTACTCTCTACTAGACTCAGGCTGAGTCTACTTTCTACTCAGTCTACTCTATTGTGCACTGTAAATTGGCAAGATCGTATAGGTATGATGCAACAATCACGTACTTCTTAACTGCACAACAATGAACAGTAAGTGACGCAACAACTATCAATATTTCTTTTTCGGCTAACTGCACATAAATAACTGGCCTACTTGGGAGTCTGAATACGGCACAGTGATTTGAAAAATTTCGTAATGACGCATCAGCATGCTGAAGCAAGAAATCATTTCCCCTAAATGAAACTAGGAACCCTTAAAACGCGCGGAACCCCACTACATGTTTTGCGGAACCCCTGTTGAAGAGCACTGACCTAGAGTACAGGTCCCTGATTGAAGAACGTGAGAATCACTGGCATTTGAATACGTAAAAACTGGTGTTGACAAAAAAACAAGTTTCGAAAAATTAAATCCATGCAGCATGTGTTAGTAGCCTTACAATAGGAAAAATCATCTGCTTGTAGCATTTCAATTTTTTACAATTTCACTCTATGGATGCCCGGGACCGCCACCCTGTTCGCCCCCGCCCTCTGCACGCCACTGCATGTCAAACACATTTCTGTAAACACAATCGGGAGTTTACTTGATCCATCGACGCCTTTTCTGAGCGAGAAAAGAACAGGACAACACGCAACGATGCTTGCAGGTTCCTTGAGGTTCGGCAGACACGCGACAGGCTTGGAAAGAGAATTTCGTGCAAAAACCATTGCCGCGTTCACCTGCATCAATTCTTTGTTATCACATTTACGGAAATAATACGCGTGTAAACAACGTAACAGAATCCTACGACGATCTACCACCGTAAACTGACTCTAGCATCAGCACGCAAGCGCGCTGCAAGAGACCGCTGAACCAGCTATGTCCAACCGAAATTGCTTGCCGAACTAAAAATGACATATCACTGTCTAAACCAGGACCGCACACTGAACGAGTTACTTTGATCTTAGCAAACTAAATTTAGTTTAAGCTAATGTACTAAAAGCGTTCGAATCCTAACTGCAATGGGAACGACTGTTTGGCACCTTTAATCACTTCGATGTGTGATGCCACAGGCAAGTTTAGTGCCAATGGAACAAGGTTAGAAATCAGAAAACTAAAAATTTCTCCAAAGTGTCAGTGATTGTGAACATATGGAAATCTCCCAGCACGCAGTACAGACGTGATAAGTGACACTGAGGACCACCTACATCAAAAATATCAAATTTAAGATTATCAAAATAAGGATAGGTTATATCAGTATGTAGGCTACTTACACTACAGCGAATACCTAAACTGGGCCGCACAAAACCTTCGACTGGCGGGTTGGACATAGTTGGCGGAGATATTATTTCTGGTTGGAATTGTAAAATGTCTTTATTTCTCTCCCACTTCCAGGTCCTTGTATGACGATGAGTGAATGACGTTATAGTCGGGGCGCTGTAAAAATGTTTTTGCTCCTCTCAGTGCTGATTTTGTACTAACACCTACTCAGTAATGCGCAATGACTAACCATTTTTGTGCTTTTGTATTATTCGAACGTGCTCGTCGTGATATGGAACATGCGTTTACGACAAAATAAATCACACCACCACTAAGAGTGTAATTCGAACTGAGACGTTGTTACCTTTTCACTATGTTTGCTGAGCATAACCGCTACAAGGTACGGCTGGTTTCTGCCTATTTAAATCTTTAATTAACATTTCATAGCAACTGATGATACATTCGCCTCTTACTGGTGGTTCCAGACAATTAGTGGACTTACGCATCATTAATGAGTTCACCGACTCTTTAAATATTTTCTAAAAACTGTAACCGAATCATTATCAGGCATTTTTGGGAACATGTCAAACATACACGTGAAAAAATTCGATCTCCACGAAAGCCGTTCACTCGAATCAAATAATTCCGAAACGATTCGTAGGGTAGAGAAGCGTTGGGCGGTTGACATGACGCCATATCGCAGAGTACCTCCGAAAACTAACGCATTCGGGGATATTTTTGCGAGCATTATGCAATGGATGGAGCAGATATACGAGTACGTTCGTGCGAGACCTTTTTTCTTTGCAACTGATGTTCTCGTTTTCTGCAAACATGAGCTCTCCGCAAGGTAGGTTTTGGTTATTCGGAGAACAGAATTAATCAGAAAAGTTCTTGACGGTATTTCATCTTCTGATATCCATTTTCTAATCTAGAGCGTTTGCCTCAGACAGCACAAAATCCAAAGCAATAGCTCAGATTAAAGAAATTTTCGTTCTGGCAGTTAATAAACAACACTTCGAGTTTGTTCCAACCTGTTGTGTGCTGCCGTTACCCTCATCCACTTGCAAACATCCGGCTGGAGTAATCAGCAGCTTTCCATCTACGCTGAAATTCAACCTAAAAAAGGAAATATCCTGGGATACAAGCTGGACTGCACAGAAGCCGCAGAGACACGATCTTCAAAAATGTGAAGAACCCTACGAGTCCAGATCTTATTCCGCTGTGATCTACTGTAGTACAACGTACTCTTACTCTGTCGAAAGGAATCCTTCCAGTTCCACAACATGGAATCAAACGTTGTTTACTGAGACACTATGATGTCTATTGCATCATTAGTTAAAAGGCATTGCAAATGCACTACAGACGGATTTCTTCCCGAGAAAAAGAAAAATCACCATCTTCACTCTTTACCACTGCGCAATTGTGCAACTGAAGACGACGTGGACGCACACAGGACCAGTCAATGCACAACTTCCTGAACTTCAATTTAGTTGAAAGCTGCAAAATCTCAGAGCAAAACAACGTTTCTCCACGTATTCTGGTAAAAGCAACATCTGGCGCATAGTTTTTAAATAAAACTTCACCACACAACACAGTTAGCAGATGACAGAAGTGGAACAAAAAAACTTCACAGGCACCAGGCTTTCGGCCCCCAACACGAATGGGTTATAATAAGAGCACTGCACTTTTATCTTGACAGCAGACACAAGAACGTTGCGGATCCAACCACGTATTCCGATTATGTATTTGGAGAAGGTTATACTCACGAAGTCGCTACTAGAACGCATATCAGTCTCGCGCATTTTGCTCAAACTGTTGGAAGTCTGCCTGTAAGCGATCCAAGTTTCGCAAACACAGCAACTCGTGCATAGAAAAAATACCTTCTTCGAACCACAGTTTCGTCATGAAATATTCTCTGCAGTTTCTGGTTTTGTGTTTCTGCATTGGGCTGGTCTTTGCTCGTGTAAGGCTGGTTCATCTTTGACACACAGTGAAGCAATTTCTTGGATTGCAGGTTGTAGATACGTAGCGCCCTGCGTTTTCAATGGACGACATTTTAATACAGGGTGACCACCAACAACAGGACATATAATTGTCGTGGGTGTTTTTTGGGATCTACGAAAGCCATTACGCGATCTACCAACGGCGAACCGTTAGTGTTCAGCACTTTCATAAAAAAAATAGTACGGATGGAGATCAATGCAGAACTGTTTTTAATCTAGGTAAGTCAATCAACACCTAAAATTAATATCAAAATGTCTTCTTCAAATCGCAGAAACCCATGCCTTCTTGCGTTTGTTTCAAATTTTGATTTGGCGACACTCTATTGATAGGGTATCATGAAGCTAAGCAAATAGTGTATTCACAATCGATATTTAGCATTCAAACAATAAGAACGGCCAAAGCAATCGAAGTAGTGACATACAGTAGATTACAAACATTATTTTGATCTACAATTTCATCAGTGAGTACGAAACCGAGCAGTAACACAGTTGAGACACGCTTTTGAGCACAGTAAGGAGAATCGCACTGCAACCGAGTTCCAGCGCATTAAATCCAAAGGTCTTCTCACATTATAGAATACAAACGTTTTCACTTACCTATCGCAGCTCATTGTGGCGACATACTGACCAAGTGGGTCCAAAGCCACACCATTCACGAAATGTTTAGCGTCAGTAAACACAGCCATCTTTTGACCTTTCTCTACGTCCCAGAGTATGGCTGTGTGATCGACTGATCCAGACACCAGCATTTGGTCATCGCGAGACCAGGATAAATCATTCACATCTTCGAGATGTCCTCTGCAAGCACATGTCTATGGGCTACAAAAATACTTACACTTTAAAAACAAAAAGGACAGGCATACCGATTTTAAAAAACTAATCACTGTCACTTAAACGCCAGTTTACTTTATGTTAACATATTTTCCATGCTAGTTTAATGCAATATTGAACGCAAAAACATCATTGAAATATATGTTTTTGTTGCAAAATATCAGAAGTATATCACATCTTTTAATCAGGGTTGATAAAAATCATGAATTTTTTTAAAAAATCAAAAAAATCGGATTTTTTTAATTTCAATCAGATTTTTTTGATTTTATGATTTTTTTTATTTAATGTGTAGAGTGTGGCCACCTAACAAGTAGTAATTTTTCATTTTAAAGAGTTTGTTTCAATACAAATTTTTGTGCGGTGTTTCTTCTAATACAGCAACTAGAATTCAGCTGAACTCTTATTCAAAGTTCGAACTTAATTTGCACTTATGCATCACACTGAAAGCAGATCAGTTCATAACCCGAGTACCGGTGTACAAAGTTAAACAAATTGGAGTGACAATACCCAAACCATCAGTTTATCAACTTCATTAACACTTATGGCATCTTACATCTTAAGAAGCTTGTACAAAAATACAAGCTTGCCAGCCTTTTTCGTGTGAAGTCTATTGTTAAAATTGATTATCGTAACGCAGTTTTCACTGGTTCAGCTTCTGCAGAAGTATAACTTACATGCATAAAATGGTAAAAATCTATAATGAGTGTTATAATGAAGCTTAATCAAAACTATGCTCTAAAAGTCCTATTGCTACAGTCAACAGCCTATATATTTGCTGGAATTTAGATGAAACTTTTACTTTATGCCAGGCCCGTAGCCATGGGAGCATTCAGGGGCAGTGTCCCCAAATTTTTTTGTGCCCAGAAAAGTTTGTTTTAAACATATACCAGGGTTTTTTTAAGGCGTTTTAGGAACCCGATTCGGGTCCCTAGAATCAGAGAAAATTATCAGCAGGTCCCTAGAATCAGAGAAATCGGGTCCCTACAAGTCCATATCTGGTACCTAACATTTTCCTTCAAAAAAAACCCTGCATATACTTTAATAAAAACAAAAATCTTGCCCCCTACAAATTTATTTTGCTCTCCAAGCTTCAAAACCTGGCTACAGGCCTGCTTTATGCTAGCCTATACTTTCAAACTTATAGCATTCTGACAGTTCTAACTTCTGAGTCTGCAAATGTTAGTGATTTCAGTCCACATATCATTTTTGCAGT
>JGI24158J21664_10009506_pt1 | contig 12978 bp, 15 predicted proteins | sample Ectturendosymbi3_FD_21664 | JGI IMG/M metagenome (IMG submission 21664) | reverse complement strand
GTGATCTCAGGTCACTATATTTTGAGAGACCGTTGGAGGAATTTGAGAGACCGTTTTGGTCCCTCAAAACACCTTAAAAAAACACTGCCCGTGTGCATCAGGCACAAGGCTGCGAGCAAGTAAAATTAGATTAGTTNGTGAGGTTGACATTCACGTAGTTTAAACATTCTGTACTCGGCTGGCTGATTCAATACTCAACTCGACTCTTCTCCACACTTCGACAACAGCATTCTCTACTCGAATGTCTGATTCGATACTCAACTGGGTAATACGCGCAGGGACGTACTTCCCGACCTGGGAGGGTCTTTTCTGGGAGAAGGCGAGCGGCTTCGAGGAGTCGATGAAGTACAAGAAGCTGACCAATGCTCAGAGATCCGGTCTCAACCAGATTCCCAACCGTCGTTTCACGCTCTGGTGGTCACCAACCATCAACAGGGCCAATGTGAGTGGATCCTCTGTCTTACACTAGCGTCGTGTTGCAAATCAGTTATGTGCGTTTATATCGTTCAGCCATGTTGCAGAAGCGCTGCCACATTCCTGTACTGCTTGGAAACCACAGGGTAGTCGTGTAAAGGCAGGGATGCACAATTTTCTATGAATTTTAATAGCGCGCGCATATGCGCTTTGCCTTAATATTACATTTACATTTATAAACTCGGCACTGCCACGTCGCTGCAAATCTGTTCGCGCGCTCCAAGATTTTGTTGCGCGGCGCGAGTGCGCGACCGTATTTTTGCACCCCTGTGTTGAGGGGGTGCAACACAGGCCCAGGTGGTGTGTTGCAATGCGGGAAGGATGGTCGTTAATTGGATGTGCGACAATGCATGTTTGTCAATGCAAGCAAAACTTGAACTCTTCACCACTGAAAAAGCTTGTTCTTTAGGGACTTTATTCGCTAACTGGCTAAGAAATACGAAAAGTTTCAAACATACTTGCGATGCAGTTGCTGCACTACATAAAGTTCGCGTTCGTCGAACGCGCTCTCCTCAACCCCCATTTTTTCTCTCCCAGGTCTACGTCGGTTTCCAGGTGCAGCTTGACTTGACTGGCATTTTCATGCACGGGAAAATCCCTACTCTGAAAATCTCTCTCATCCAGATCTTCCGCGCCCACTTGTGGCAGAAGATCCACGAAAGCGTGGTGATGGATCTGTGTCAGGTGAGGTCGTGAAAAAGGACCTTATTCACATTTCTGCAAATGTCAGTATCTTTTACACCTTGTTTCAACTGTTTTTGTCGTATTTGGCGTGTTTCTTGCAAATAATTCGAAATAAGTCACAAAGAATGGTCTTATTGGGAAGAAAACCTATCTGGATGTCTTTTCCAAGGTCTTCGATCAAGAATTGGACGCCCTGGAGATTGAGACCGTGCAGAAGGAGACAATCCATCCCCGTAAATCGTACAAGATGAACAGCTCCTGCGCCGACATCCTGCTCTTTGCTGCGTACAAGTGGAACGTGTCCCGGCCGTCTTTGCTCGCCGATTCCAAGTGAGATAGTCGGCTGGAGATTTCGGATCCGTGTTTCGTTTCACGATTGCGACGTCACGGAGCTACTTCGCTTGCACGCGCTTGTTTCCTTTCGCAAATACGTCTTGTGTGACAGTTGTTTTGATTTAAATGTCCGTTATCTCATTGAAGGCCCCGTTTTCTGCCCTTTTGCGCCGTTAACGATTCAGTTAACTTCATCATCCGTTAAGAAATGAATTCAAACCAATCGCAGCTTGTTGTGCTTTGTTTCGTAACAGTCTCTTTCTTAAGTCAACAAGGTGTCATTGTCAGACCCAGTACAGCAGCCTGTAGCTTCTTCCTTCCCACCTGCAAACCTTCGTCGATGGACTCTCATATTACTTTTTGCTCGCGCTCAACAGAGACACGATGGACAGTACCACGACGCAGAAGTACTGGTTGGACATCCAGCTTCGATGGGGCGACTATGACTCCCACGACATCGAGAGATACGCCCGCGCCAAGTTCCTGGACTATACAACTGACAACATGAGCATCTACCCGTCGCCCACTGGAGTGTTGGTTGGACTTGACTTGGCTTACAACTTGCACAGTGCCTATGGAAACTGGTTCCCAGGTGAGATTTTTGTGTTAAAATCTTGGGTTTAGAGCTCGACCGATAAGGTTTTTTTGGGCCGATACTGATGTTTTTCAATTTTCATTGCGGATATGCGATGCCGATACCGATATTTTTGTATTACTCAAGCAGTATCTATTTTGCCTCATGAAGCAAAATAACCACTCCTGGAGCTCTTTTGCCTTCAGCCAAACATTTTCAAACTACTGCTGAAAGACATTACAGTGCACATTTTCCTTCAGGCCACATAAACAAAGAAAATAATTTCACAAGTTACAATTATTTTGTGAGGCAAAATATACACTCCTTGAGCTATTTTGCCACCAGCCGAACACGATTGGCTGAACTGGTCACATGACAAGTTCGGACAGCTTGACTGTCTCAGTTGACTGTGACATCTGTAAATGGGTCAGTCTGAAAGACAAGCAATGTTATGCTTTCAGCGCTGGCAAGTTGTTAGCAGCTTCTTGTTTGCATTGTGTGAACTGTAGGCTAAACCCTTGTTTCTTTACGCATTGTACTTGTCACGTGACCATTTCAACCAGCTGTGTTTGACTAAAAGGATGGTTTAATCCGTTGTGCCTACAACCATTTCTAGGACTCACAGTAGTCTAAGTCTAAATCAAAAAATGCACAAACAGCAAACATGTGTTGCGTATAAGATAAGTGGGGTTACTCCTTGTGTAGACATCTGTGCCTGCGCTGAGATGTCATAAGTAAAAAAATGCGCGACGCATTAAANCCATCACTTCACTGCGATGAAGAACCGTACAACATCGAATTCTGCGCAAACCTGGGTCCTGCTTGCTGTGACGAAGGCACTTTTTTGATGCACGCTGAACGCAAGACTGTCTAGCTTAGAGAGGCCTTAGTAAAACAACCAACCAACACAAAAGCACGTGACCTAGTTTGTTCGCAGGCAATCTTCCGCTTACCGCGCCCAAAACCTATGAGCGAATGTTACGTCATAGAGCGTTTTGTCGGGACTGTTGCACAACGGTCTGCACGCGTGAAGGCTCTGTGCGCTAGGAACAGAGCAGAGCATTTGCGTTAATCAATCAGGGTCAGAGACGAAGTAGCAACTTGGGTTTCCGAACGCTCCATGCAGAGCAACAGCGCAGCACTATCATGAGCAAATATTGCCGATATATATCGGCGGAATTTTGCCGATACAATACATCGGCAATATCGTTATATCGGCCGATACATATCGGTGTGCCGATACATCGGTCGAGCTCTACTTGGGTTTTTGATGTTTTTTCTGTCCGAAAATCCACGTTTTGCTTTTCTGGCGAAAACTATTTGAAATATTGTCTTCTGTGCCATTCTTTTGGTAATACTTTCGTGTTGTTGAGGCTTATGATTCTCTTACTCTGATTTTGTCTCGCTATCGTGTCATTTCTTACTGCCACCCAGCGGAACGTACCAGCATTTTATCCTTGTTGCGCATTCCATGGTCACATTTGTCAAAACACTTTCGTGATTTAACTTTCAAGGCGTTCATTAAAGAAATCGTAAAGATGAATGATGCTTTAGTCAACGTTCACGTCTATCTGATTGTGCAAAAACATCGTTTATCAACGTTTGAAAGTCTAGTATAGTGTTTTTCAACCGGGGATCGTGAAGCATTTTTCGGAGGAGTCGGGAACAGATATTTTATGTAGACAGCTGCATTGCATTTGCTTTATTCGAGTTTTAGATGTGGATCGCTGGGCTATAGTGGGTTGCCATAATGGATCGCAGTACAAAAAAGGTTAAAAACCACTGGTCTAGCAAAACGAGCAGCAAACCATCATTGCATTAACCCCCCCACTCTTCCTCCTCAAAGCGCAAACCGCTCACCCATCCTTTACTGCAGGCGCCAAACCACTCATCCAGCAAGCCATGGCAAAGATCATGAAGGCCAACCCTGCCTTGTACGTGCTGCGCGAGCGTGTCAGGAAGGGATTGCAGCTGTACAGCAGCGAGCCCACCGAGCCCTACCTGTCCTCCCAAAACTACGGAGAGCTGTTCAGCAACCAGATCATCTGGTTCGTCGACGACACCAACGTCTATCGTGTAACGATTCACAAGGTACGGGCCTTGTGCTTTATGCGCGCTCACAACACTGTAACAGCGTTTGGCTGTATGGAGTTCAGTAAACGAGTTGCAGGAGTAGTTCACGAATGGTCCTACGAGTGGTGCTTTGACTGTTGAAAACTCCGTTTTCTATACACATTTCAATTTTTGATTTGTCACACATCTTGTATCAAACATCTTTCTGGTTCATTTGCAACGAAACGGCTTCAAGCGACTAAATTTGCATTAACGAGTCGCGAGGTGCGATGCAGTCAGTGAGGAAGCGACTTTCAAACAAATTTTTCGTGTCTTAACAAAAGTCCTAGCTCAACTGTTGTAAAATGAAAAAAATTATTGAACAATTTTCCAATAGTTGAACAAAGGCTTTATTGTTTATCGTTTTGGCTGTTTCTGCAGCATGTCTAGTTGTGTGTTGTTATCTTCCTGGCTCAAAGAAACTCGTGTTAACGCTCTGGGCCAGCGCTGTAGAACTTTGCCATCGTTGCTGTTCATTTTGTTTCCTTCTGGCTGCTGCAGAACCAACGACGCAAATGGATTTCATGCTCACTTTTAATTTCTTTATCGCCAGACTTTCGAAGGCAACTTGACAACAAAGCCTATCAACGGAGCCATCTTTATTTTCAACCCTCGCACTGGCCAACTCTTCCTGAAAATCATTCATACCTCAGTGTGGGCGGGCCAGAAGCGTCTTGGCCAGCTGGCCAAGTGGAAGACAGGTGACTTTGACACACTTATTAATTTCAAGAAACTCAACTTTACTCCAAAACAAATACTGTTGGTTTGTCAAAACTAGCAGATAATAATTTTTTTTCAAACGTTTTTTTTTATTCTATTAGTTGTTATTCTATGTTATTCTATGTGCAAACTTATCAGCAAGCGAATCTTTTAATTTCGTTATACTTAAACACGTTTTTCGCCCTATCGGGTGTTTCTTTACCGAGTTCGAACACAAACAAGTTCATTTGCGGCGACTTCGAGCACAATTTTTAAATCTCGGCGACATTTCGCGCAATATTCATCGACAAAGTCTGCAGTTGACTTCCTCCTTCGCAGCCGAGGAAGTGGCCGCTTTGATTCGGTCCCTCCCCGTCGAAGAACAACCCAAGCAAATCATCGTCACTCGCAAAGGCATGCTCGACCCGCTCGAAGTCCATCTCCTCGACTTCCCTAACATCGTCATAAAGGGCAGCGAGCTGCAATTGCCTTTCCAGGCGTGTTTGAAGGTGCGTGTGCTGCCTGTCTGTGCTTCGCTATATACCGGAAAATACTGATGTGTTGGAGGTAATGGGGAGGGAATATGGGGAAGTTCTTTTCTAGGTATAAAAATTATAGTTTGTCGCGTTTAAATAGAAATAAACCGAGCTTTTGTTGACGTGGTATTTAAACAAATATTACTTGTAATAATTTAACAATAGGGAAGTTACAACTGAGGTATTTTAACATTGTTTTTCCTGTGACTGTTGATCAGTTTTTTATTTGGAGATTAAAGCATAATAACGCGTATGTTTTGATTTGAAAAGAGATCAAAACGGAATAACGCATATGTTTTGATTTGAAAAGAGGTTAAAGCGGAATAACGCGTATGTTTTGATTTGAAATTCTTGGCAGGTTGAGAAGTTGGGCGACTTGATCCTGAAAGCGACGGAGCCGCAGATGGTTCTGTTCAATCTCTACGACGACTGGCTCAAAGCCATATCATCTTACACTGTAGGTTTGCCCGCACTCTGTGTTCGCCTAACCGGAAAAGCGCTGTTCTGTTTCGCTGAAGGCAAAGCATCTAAGTCCAAATCATATATCGCTATCTTCTTGCTGCGTGAAATCTAAACGTGAGCACAATTAAAACGATGTCGACCGTGAGATATTTCGAGTCTTCCTAGAGCGGTGGTTCTTAACCGGGAGGGCGCGCCCACCCCGGGGACGTCAATAAATTTCCAGTGGGGCGAGAGCCTGTTCGCGCTCCACAACATGGAAAGGTTGATCAACAAATTCACCAACAAATACATTGTGTTTAAAGTCAGGGGGGCTTGGAACCAAGGACAATTGTTTAAGGGAGTCGTGGCAGAGAGAAGGTTAAGAACCACTGTCCTAGAGGGCTTCTGGGCCCCGCAAACCTCCCCCCCCAGAGGAAAAGCGAGCATGAGATTGAAAATGAATGAAAACAAAGGCCAGATCATTCCACCGCGCGCTGTATTTCCTCTCACGCTTGGTACTTCCCCGTTTGCAGGCCTTCTCGCGGCTGATCTTGATCCTTCGGGCGCTGCACGTCAACCCGGACCGGAGCAAGGTCATCATGAAGCCGGACAAGACCACCATCACCGAACCCCACCACATGTGGCCCAACCTGGGCTTCGATGAGTGGATCAAGGTCGAAGTGGCCCTCAAGGACCTCATCTTGGCCGACTACGGCAAAAAGAACAAGTCAGTTAAATGAGATTGGTCGAACAAGAGCTGATGTCCGATCTCGCGTCTTTTAAACTGAAGAATGATTTTCTTCGACCATTTGAGGTTCAACGCCATCAAAGCCATTCGTCTGTTAATTCATCGTCCGGAATCCGTGTCCAGCCTGAATAAAATGCGAGGTTAATGATCGTATGGCAAAGTAAAATTCCTAAAAAAACTTATAAAAAAAAATAAAATGCAAAAAAGTAAATACAAAAATCTTTAAAAAAATTAAATCTTAAAAAAATAAAATGCAGAGTAAAAATTCCTCTAGCGCCGAGTTAAAATCGTGATTATTTATTTTTAACTTTTGAATTCCAGCAGAATGTCTTTTAGTGGCGTTACGATATAAATCAGAAATTAATCTCATTTCAACTCCACGTATGTTTTTGCTCCTATTTGCTTTCATATGACCCAGAGTTTTTTAAAGATTTTTACAAAAACAAAACAACACTGTTGTGCTTCAGTGTCAACGTCGCTTCACTCACCCAGTCTGAGATTCGTGACATCATCCTGGGAATGGAGATCAGCGCACCATCGCAGCAACGACAGCAGATCGCTGAGATCGAGAAGCAAACCAAGGAACAGTCGCAACTCACTGCCACGCAGGTGATTGTGGCATTGTCGAGTCATAATTGGAGTATTGACATCATTCGCTGTAAAGTTTGTTTTGTTTATATATATGCATTCGAGAAAAGAAATGCGAGCAGTGAATCAATTTCGAGAAAAAGTAGCGGACCTGTAGTTCGACTTGCAATAATATCTCTCTGAATCTGTTTATTTCTTTGAGAACGAAATGTTTTTGAAATGACCGAAAAAAAATAAGTCATTTCGGTTAGAATGTCCGAAAATATAGACTAATGAACACTGTTACGACGAGTTTTAATAAAACTGTGAGATAAATCACCCAAATGTTTCAGCGAAAAAAAATCAGCTCTGAATGTCTTCAGTTCCTCTTCAAACCACCGACATAAGGATTGACATCATCAGTAGATCTAAAAATGGTGCTGTGCAAACCATACGGCGCCTTTTGCATCCGACAATGCTGGTTCTTTTGTTGCAGACACGAACGGTTAACAAGCACGGAGACGAGATCATCACATCGACCACCTCCAACTACGAGTCGCAGACCTTCTCGTCCAAGACCGAATGGCGCGTCCGGGCCATCTCCGCCACCAACCTCCATCTGCGCACCAATCACATCTACGTATCGTCTGATGACATCAGAGAGACGGGCTTCACTTACATCTTGCCGAAGAATGTGCTCAAGAAGTTCATCTGCATCTCTGATCTACGGGCGCAGGTCAGTCGTCCAGCGTTTCTGCCAATATCTAGTGACCTCATCTTTTTGAAGGAGGGCAAGGTTCCTACGCGGTGTTGAAAGTATTGAATTGTGAAATCGGTTTTCAAGACCTTGAAAACGTGTTGAATTTGGCCAAAATATATACAAAGTATTGAAAAAGTACGGAAATTCTAAATTCAGCCATTTGTTTATTCAAATTATCTTTACCGCTGATGATACGTTTTGCAGATGTTTTTGCATTGCGTTATATATGAATAAAATTTTGGAAAAATGAAGGTAAGTGATAGTATTAACGTTTTCTGATCGGGTATTGAAAAAGCATGGAAAATGTTTTTTTTCGCTTGGCAAGTTTTTTACCAAGAGGCGGCCAAAGGAGCTTNTCCGCCGCTCACATCTCCGCTGATGATCCTGCTTTTCCAGATCGCCGGATTCTTGTACGGCATAAGTCCCGCGGACAATCCGCAAGTGAAAGAAATCCGATGCGTGGTCATGGCCCCCCAGTGGGGGACACATCAAACCGTCCACCTGCCGAACCAACTTCCACAGCACGAGTACCTGAAGTAAGTGGGCGCGGAAGCGAGTAGTAACTCGGCAAAATTACCCGTTTTATTTGAGGTAGAGTCAGGGGTGTTGAAAGGGGGCAGGTGAGGCCACGACCTTCCTGGGTTTTGAAACTTGACATTTTCGTATAATATTTTTAGGAAAAAAGGTTTGTTTTCTTACCTTCGAGAGAAAAAAATGAAACTTCTTCACTTTTGTCCCCCTCACTTGGAAAAATCTTTTTGGCTACCTCTGGAAAAATCCGCTGTTGGGCCCCCTGGAAAAAATCTTTCCGATGCCCGTCGGTACTGTGCACTGCGTCAGGATGTGAAGCAACATTTGTTCCACGAGGATTCTGACACAGTGTTAAAAATTTGTGCAAAACGAAGCGTTTTTTACGTTTTTCCTTTTGTCGCTCGCAGAGAACTCGAGCCACTCGGCTGGATCCACACTCAGCCAAACGAGTCGCCGCAACTCTCGCCACAAGACGTCACCACACACGCCAAGATCATGGCCGACAACCCGGTCTGGGACGGCGAGAAGACGATCGTCATCACGTGCAGGTGAGTGCGGGTGCGGGTCGGTACTCGACATGCGAGTCCTTAAGGAATCAGGGACCGAAATGAAGTTTTGTGCCACGCGTTGGGGCGAGTTCGTCGCGACGTTAAACATTTGGGGGGGGCGTAGAAAGATTTTGCGTAATTTTAATCCATTTTCAATTGTAGTTTATTTAAGAGAGAATGGGGATCGCGACGGAGTCCGGAAAAGAATCACGATACTCGAACCCCCAATCTTGTTTTACTCTGAATTTCTCGAAAAATCTCGTTTTTGGTCCCCCCCCTCAGTACGGGAGGTCCAGTTTGCTTGTCTCGAGTGTTGCCGTGGTAACTTTCTTGTTGAGCTTCATCGATGTCACGTGATCTTCAGCTTCACCCCCGGCTCATGCTCCCTGACCGCGTACAAGCTGACACCTAGCGGTTACGAGTGGGGGCGTCAGAACACGGACAAGGGGAACAACCCGAAGGGATACATGCCCTCCCACTACGAACGTGTGCAGATGCTGCTGTCCGATCGCTTCCTGGGCTTCTTCATGGTTCCAGGCCAGGGCTCGTGGAACTACAACTTCATGGGTGAGTTTTGTTGTTGTGTGTCTTCGTGTGCGCCCGAGATATTTATTTGCACGCCGCTAGCGTGTCATGGCGTTCGGTTTCTCGTGGCCTGATTGTGAGTGATGTGTGAAGAATTGTTGATTGGGTGAAACAGCGGTTGTCGTTTCTCCATCAGCGACAAAGCGCTTTTATTGTTTTCTTTCATTGCTTTCCAGTGACTCGATACTGTTTTGTTTCCTTTTGGGGGGCATGTTTGGAGTTCTGGTCGGTAGTAAAGGCAAAGAAACAGACTGTCGGCCAGGACGATTTGAACAATTCACAAACTTTCCACTTGAAACTTAAAACTCGGCGACGCGAACCCGTGATTTTTATGAGGTTTTGACAAAATCTTGCAGCACTCATAACGACAGCCGATTCCTAACCATGACAATTCAGTCACGTAGTAATTGAACGGCAAATTCTTTCACAGCTGGTGCAATATTGCCGATTTCAAGTTTGGTTCTCGTTAATGTAATGTCCCGTTGGTTGGTGTGATGGACTACCCTTGTCGTTTCAAGCCAGATTTTCTACGTACCTTCCATCGTAGGTCTCTTTACACGCACAGTTCAGTTTATTTCTGCATCCCGACCAAGCACAGCATACGTAATCAGAAATGCAGGGACATGAAGCGGCGGCCGTAGCTGTCTCGTATCGCTACCCCCACAAGTTCATGCAAAACAACAAAATACAAATGAAACACCATGGTGAAAAACAAATTGATGCAAATATCACTAGGGACGTTGCAACAAGCTAACAACAACACATTTTGAACAAATCAAAAAATACACTTTGAGTCCAATCAAGTTAAATCCAGTTTAAAACTGCAGCAATCCGCTCCCTTGGCGTACATATCAGCCATCTCCACAGCAAGACCACCGCTCAAAAATACGAGGTAGTTCTCAGATAAACCAATACCGCGGCCGAAGGCCATCAATACAAAGCGGCAACAGCAGCTCACCACAACAAACCTCCCTTACCACACAGCACGTCCTTCGTCAACAGTATTCACATAAATATATTTTGGAAACCATTCACCGCTAAAAGTCCATTCCAAATAGTGCTTGCAAACACTGTTCCCGCACATGCAAGCGTTTCAAGGCGTTGACAATGTAACACAGCGCCCACGTCTAGCCCATCCATTTCAGTGACCCTGAGTCAACAATTAAGTCCACGGCGTGGTAACTGTGACGGCGCACGCGTCACAATGCCTGAAGCGCGCAATCAGGAAGTGCTTCAAAAAGGCAGCTGCGCACAAGCAACAAGAGTGAACCTGGTCGAGCGGGCAATCTCCATTGTCGCACTTGCGGACTTGGCGTTCTTTCCCGGTTGCGTGTTCGCATCTCCCATTAGAAGCCGCAACTAAACTTATTAACACGCGTTTGACTTTTCAGGCGTCAGACACGACGCCAACATGAAGTACGACCTGCAGCTTGCCAACCCGAAGGAGTTCTACCACGAAGTGCACCGGCCCTCCCACTTCTTGAACTTCGCTTCTATCGAAGACGGGGGGTGGGCGACGTTGATGGCAGACCGGGAGGATTTCTTCAGTTGAGGAGGAGGAGGGAGGACCGCGGTGACCCAGAACATTACGCTGCTGCTTGAAAACAACATTGTGCATTTGTAGAAAGGATTTGTTGTGCGAAGCTCACCTTTGGCGTCCGCTGCAGAAAGCTTTTGCCGACACTGAACGTGACTGCTGCTCTGTTGAGCTTTACACAGCGAGCAGGAACTTTGTGAGATGATAATGTTATGACCAGCTGAAGAAAGCAAAACTGACAATTCATTTTTGTAATCTGTTACCGCCTTCGCTTTGCAAATTCAGAATCGCTAATGCGAGTGCCATTCGTGGTGTTGTGGACGTTTTGTAAATAAAGCTTGTGTAGAGCGACCTACTGTGTCCATTGGTTGAGCAAAACCGGGTGTACGTGGAGGTTAATTGGGAAAGGGAAAGGTTGGTTACAACCTTCTCTTGTAGAATGACCTCGAATAGTGTTTCCCAACAATTCTTCTCACTCGGCTTTGCGTGAGAACTGCGTTGCTTATCACTATAGTGGTGTTGTGCTGGTTAAGTATTAGCGGTTGAAGTTTTCGAGCCAAGGACATTCCGGCATGATGCGAACCCTCCCGAAAAAGCAAAGCGGGGATTTGTTTTGCGGGAAATGGTGCAAAAAGTAAAAAAGCGTTGTCAAAGTTCTTTAATTGCTTAACACACTTGCCCGTGCCATTCGTCTCCCCGGGGTAGGGGTGCGGCGCTGTGGTTCTTAAGCGTCCTAGTCCCTCAAAGATGCGTCCAACATACGCCGTAACTTCGCAATAAAATTTATATTCAAACTGCACCAACAAAACAGTTCAAATGAACTTCATCTGTTGCGCTAGGTATTGCGTTGAAGAACTGCTTCCAAAAACCTGCCTTGCGTGCTCTACGGACTCGAATAGGATGTCTACGGGTTACATTTTCATCTTTTGTAATTTGTGGCCATGTCGTCGAGTTAATTTTATTTTAAAAAGTAATGTATGTTAAAATCTGCCGTGAAGAAAAAGTGCAGGCATTTGTCAACATACAGGTGATTCGCAGACAACCAAAAACTTAAACCAGAAAGATCATTCGAGAAATGAATACAGTTGTTTTCAACTATTGTTTTCAACCGGGGATCGTGAAGCATTTTCGGAGGAGTCGCGAATAGATATTTTATGTACACAGCTGTATTACATTTTCTTTATTCGAGTTTTAGATGTGGATCGTTGGGCTATAGGGGGTTGCTGTGATGGGTCGCAGTACAAAAAAAGGTTGAAAACAACGGCTTAGCAGAACTGCCATCAAAGGTATTGCGACAGACACACTCGTCTCGACCTGTTCATTGCGAGTTGAATCAATTCACTACACACATGTAGGCCTACTGCAGTCTTAACTGGCACTATTCACGAGCATTTTTTTTCGGCAATTAACCGGCATGGGTGAGGTTGTTGTCTGAACCACTACCGTAGGCTATTGCAGGCAGAAGGCAGGAAAATCAAAAACGGACAGGACGACAGTGACTTTGTAGACTAGCGAGCCGTTCACAATCACGCGAGCTGCATTGAATTGACACATTATTTCATCAGCGGACTATAACGAGCTCAAGTAAGGCCCAGCGAATCAACCGGGTGGTCATCTCTCAGCCATTCTTAGTGGTCTAGAAAGTAGTGCAAAAAATGTTGATAAGTTTCAGTTAGGCTAGAAAATGTTTTGGAAACTGAAGTGCAGCACGCAAGAAGTTATTAGTTGTGTGATGGTGTTCATGTAGGTCAGGGGTCTCCAAACTTTTTTGTCCTAGGGCCACACAAGCTAATAAAAAATATGTCGAGGGCCGGACTTTTTACGTAGGCCTAATGTGATTGTTTCGGAT
>JGI24158J21664_10009505_pt1 | contig 12979 bp, 4 predicted proteins | sample Ectturendosymbi3_FD_21664 | JGI IMG/M metagenome (IMG submission 21664) | reverse complement strand
AGACATATTTGAGATACGGCGTTTTTGCCGGATGACCCAAGTCTGAATGTAGCAGCTACATTCCAAAAATGCAAGAACAACCGAGTCATTAAATTTCTTGTATTTTAACTTCTGTAATAACTGTTCATTTGTTGAAGTGTTTACTAACAAAAGATTTGATTTTTTTACAAGTACTTCCTTTTTTAAATTTTTGTTGGTGGGGATTCCATGACAAACGCGCAAGTATGTCAGGGGTTCCACGATGACAAAAAGGTTGAAGAGAACTGATTTATGTGCTGAAGTCAGTGTAGCGTAGGTAGATAGGGTGTACTGTAGATAGAAGGCGTTGAGAGGGCTTATAAAACATTGCACAAAATTGCTTAAACATGCTGAAAAAAGTTGATGACGTCGCATTCCAATGTTTGTGACGTCACAGTTTCTAATCCAAACCACAAAATTTTTCCACATTTTTTTGACTTGTGCCACCCACTTTGAAAAAGGTTCCGCCACCCATGGTGATACGTCCAGCCGTGGAACTAATGTTTAAGAGATAATGTGACCCGCAGACCAAAATGTTTGGTGACCCTGATCTAACCAACAAGGTGCGCTTTTTGCTGTCGTTTGCAGATTTCGCTAACCATGCCAAATTTGTGTTTTCGTGGCCAGCCTGAGCTGTCTACGGGTTTGCAATTGCAGTAAAAGGATCAAAACCACACAGCCATCACAGTGGCTGTTGCAATCAGATGGAGGCGAAAGGTGCAGTCTTCCCCAAACTTTTGGACTGCAAATATTAAACCGTTTAGCAAAAATTGTCATGACCGCGTAAAGTCAATTATTCATTCCACAAAGCTCTGCTAAGCTGGGATTTTGCCAAAGTTTCTGCGTTAGACCCGAGTACCATACTTTGTTGAGGCGCGTCGAGCTACAAACTAGTAATCGAATCCTACGCTGCGTTTTCCTGTTGAGGCAAGGGGGTAAAATTCCCCGGGCGCCAAATCACTATGGGGGCTCCATCAAATTGACTACACTCGTCAGTCGCAAGAATCCCTAATACAGTACATTACAACAAAACACGTGTCGACTCCCTGATGTCATTGTTACGTCACACCCACGGCTCAGCAATTCCCCATAACTGCGTTAGTTTTCGATCATAAAAAGTTTGTGTCGCAGCTTTAAAGCCGAGCTTACACTTCGAACTGTGAAGAAAACTTGCAACTGTCGTTATAAACGAACAAAATATTCCGCGGGGACCGACAAAAAGCGTCGCTACAGGTGAAGTGACGATATAGCCGAACACGAATGCACGTAAAAGATAAGAATTCTGCCGGAACCGAGGACAAAGCGTCGTTTTAGGCGGATTCGACTACATTACGTAACATTCTGGCCTCAATTTAGTGCCCCAAAATGCCTTGCCCCTTAGTTACGCCACTGTTCAACCAAGACCGCTAAAACTCGGACGAGGGAAGTCTGATCCAAAAAGAACAAGTCAAAAAAACTGTAAAATGTAAAGCTTTTCAGATATAGTATGGGCGCTTGTTCTTTCCGGTGACACTTTCCCGGAAAACCCGGTGCTCGTTTTAATCTTCACCGGGGGGTGCACACCACGTGAGAGCATATCTAGGTACAACGCAATGTACGCTGAGGAAGAGAACCACTGGATGATGTCGTTTTTCAAAGTTCAATCCTCCAACTCAAAAACCTGCCGACGCTTTGGCCAGATTTTAATTCACCTTCATTTGATATGCTTCACGCAAATGTTCCACAGCACGCACGACTGCCGGGTATCAGGTGTCGTTGGTTAATTTAGAGCGCAATGAAGTTTGTCTTATTCGTTTATGCATATAAATCGGACAAATGCGTCAGCTTGCTTATCTTCCGAACAGGAGCGTAACGAGGTTAGATGGCGCCCGGAGCAAGAAGCAAGTTTGGCGCCCCCACGTTCGAATTCGAGGTCTTTAGGAAGAAAATTTACTGTATTGAAGAAAGTACTTGTGATATTGTTAGGACTTTTCGGTTCCCTCCGTAGTGATTCGGCGCCCGGGAAATTGTGTCCCCCTCGCCCCCCCCTGTTACACCCCTGCTTCCGAAACGGCCCTGCAAAGCACCACTTGCAAAGACGGCTTATGAAGTTTAATAAAACCAGAAATACTTTACCACCTTTAGAAAACAGAGTGCATAGATAATGAAACGTCCAATACGAGCAACATGCAGTTGTCCAAGCTCTAGGTTTCTCGGGCTACTAGACAGACCTTATCTTTGCACACATATCTAGGCAGGTGCAGACACGTCAAGATTGGAGTAACGGTCGCGTTATAATCGTGCTCACAGGAGGATCTTCAAATGCGCTAAATGCTTCAGTTGAGGCCACAGTGACAACACATGTCTCGGCTGAGATCCAAATAAGTCACGTGGTTCAACTAAATTCCTTTTGGTAAGAAGCCTGATAGCGCAACTCTGAACGACTCTTGTACATACTTCGATCGTTTCGACGCTATTTAAAAACTGTGGCGTAACAAAAACTCACAGTAGTCGAGATTTCGCTACTGCTCAGGTGCAGGTATTGAGCCAAACTGTTCAACGAACTAGCTTTTCCCTTGAAAAATTATCATTCTATCGAGTAAAGCTCAAATACGATTAGCAACCAAATTACACCCACAACTGATTTTAACCCAGATTGCACTTCTCGGAAAATAGGAACTCATCATGCATGCGCATTGCTCAGTTCATCTTAAGATTGACAAAATGCTTGAAGGAGACCACTGTCAGGAGCCGACGTCATAATCAGCCTTTGTGCCTGCAAAACATTACAACACGTTCTTACTTGAAATATTCCGCGTCGCAACGTTCACAACGTTTGAAACAATTCACTGCTGCGACAAACATCAATACTCAGACAATAATGCTTGAGAAGTTTTGCTTTCGAGTTTTCACGAAAGCTAAATGTTGTAAAAATCAAGCAAATATCTTCTCCTTCTCCAAGAGCTTTTTGACTAAAGTACGCATTCAGCAAAAACTGCGTTCTTTGCACCGAGCGGCTGGACGCGGAGTTAATCACCTTATGGCAATCATGCAGTGGCCTAGCAAGGGGGGAGGTTGGTGGGCTCCAGGCCGCACCTTCTGGGGAGGGCAAGTTTAGTTTTACCTCTTTGCAATGTTTCTGTTTGGAAGCCCTGTGCTAGTACTCTAAAAAGCTAAGAAATGTGGTTGTGGAGTGGGCAAATTGACGAAATGTTAATAGAGCTGCTGTTTTTCTGTATGACGTAATGGTGATGGAAAATAACGTTCCAGATGCGAGATACTGCAGTTGGTGTGTTTGCGTGGCTACTTAGAGCCCAGATTGTAGGCTTGCACTCCAAGTAGAGAAAATCAGTGATAGCAGATAAGGAATATGGGTTTCGTAGAAGGTTTGACTCCTTTGTTCAGCGGTACACTTAACATTTGAAGTCAGAGAACAGTCATTTCAACAATAAAAGTTTAAAAAAGGTGTTGCTCTCATTTTAATAAACTAGTAGCGATGAACCATAGTCTGAAAACCTAACTCAAGGGCAAACGGCATGTTAATTATGATTGTTGCGAAGGCTTTTATTAAAATGGGCTTCAGCGGAAACAGTTGCACAACTTGGCAATGGCTGTACTGAGTAAAGTGGTTCAGTGCGATTAGCTTTGAACTTTAAAGACAACGTATGCTGCCGAGCATTAAAAAGGCGGATGTCCCACATCGCAGGGTTTGGTACTACAGTTTGCGAAATATACGTCTGTTCCTAACGTTAAGAAATACACTTTGCACGAGTAATTGGAAGAAGTCCAATCCAACAGCTAGACCAAGGTTTCAGGTCACGATAGAGGCTGCAAGCCAACATTTCTCAACTAAAGCCGCTTTTAAACCTGTTTGATAGCTTTTCATAAAAATGGGTCCAGCACTTTAAGGGGACCAGTGGAGATGGAGTAAACCTTTGAAGCCTTTTATATACTCTTAGAGAAATAAACCACCACTGTAACGTGAAGTGAACAATGAAACAATCTTTACATGACTACGTGAAATTTACATGAAATTTACTACCATAGCCTAATATATGCAGTATATATACTTTGTTTTAGTTAAAGACTGGGATACTACTCGAAATATTAACATGCATAAATGTTTACATCTATAAAGTAGGTATGCCGCCATTACTTCTCTTGATTTTTTGTTTTTTGTCTGATCCCTTGGAAAGAGAAAACGATTAAAGCTGTAAGTGATGCGGCTTACCGCAGACTGAAAGCCAACAGGTAAGAAAATTTAACGAAATATGCCGGGTCCACACATGCATATGTAAAGAAGGCAGAAAAAATAGAAAAAGCAATTATGAGGAAGTTGGCGAATAAGAAGAAAAAGCAAGATCCATAATCTAAAATGAAAAACAAGACCTATTTCAGTAAATGAGTGTTTGATTCTGACGTTCAAGTTGTTTCATTATTCCTTATACCTTTAACAAATACGAAACATGATCTTCGTTCATTTTAATCTCTTGTTAGCAAATTTTAGGGGTGGAAAGGGCGGAACTTTTATGGTCGGCCCCGGAAGGCGCGGATTTACCATTAGGCTAAAAAGGCTTGAGCCTAGGGCTCCGATTTTAGGGGGCTCCAAAATTTTGGGAGTAAGGAAAAATTCCAGCATTTTTGTAAGTAATCATATTTGTATTTTTGTTTTGGTTCAACGCACGTTTTCTTACTATGCCGCTCGCAAAAGATCTCTATAAGAAAGAGCGCAAAGGATTGCTGGAGTGATTGACAATGAGCATTCTCTTTTCATAACGTTAAGAATTGGTTATTGTTACGTATAATGCGCAGAACAAAACGCCTGAGTCCATTTTTCAGATTACACGAGGCCAGTAAGGTACTTTCGTTCAGCCCAGGTCTCTCTCTTGTTGCTTTTTATGGGTAAGATACGGGGTAAAGACAAGACTAGCCTGCACTGTAGCCAAGCCTACAGATATTCAGTGGGACAAAATGTTAACTGTTTGTAACACCGCGCGTGTTAAGCTGGGAGGTTCTTTGACTTCAATTGTTTTGTAGCATCTTGGGTTATTCCTTCTGCAGCTCAATGCATAGAAAAAGATTTTAACTACCGTTGAATCAGACACATAACTTGATGTATTAGTAAGACCAATTTGTAGCTTGAGCTTATTAGCTTAGTTAGCAAAGTGAGCTTCATGGTAAGTTATTTTCTTTTTTTCAAAGTAATCAGGATAACGGTGGATCTACAGTAGGCTTACTTGCATTAACTTAGGAATGTCGAAGCATACATATGAGAGTGGTTCTAGCAAGCGAAAGAAAGCCACTGCCCAAGCAAAGGCACTACGAGTTGTTATGGAAAAGACGAAACCAATAACCCAGTTTTTAGTGTGTCAGAAGGGCCTACACCAAAAGCGGCTACGCATCCGGAGTCGACTCCGGCAGGATCCTGCGTTTTTCTTCCGGACCCGGCGCCGAAGTTAAAAATTTGTGAAACACCGGACCTTGATTCGGAGTCACTTTTCATTTTCAGCAGCAGGAGTCTGTGTGGTTTTCGTATATGGCATTTCTTAAGCAAAAACATTGCTGAATTTTGGTTGCATCGATGGTAGCCGGAGTCTGAACAGGAGTCGGATTTAAAAATTTGGGACAGGAGCGGATTCGGAGTCTGAAAATATGACAACGGCCACCTCTGCCTTCCAGAAGGGCCCCTAATTTAAAATAGCCTAGGACCCCGAAAATGGAAATTCGCCTCTGCGCCCCGGGCGACGCTTGGCTTTGCTACTCCACTGCAACCATATTGTATTACATATTACAGTATCCGCAGATGCGTAATTTCGATATAAATGGTGGCAATGGCGTTTTTCGTCTTAGTACAAACAGAAAACACAATTTTTATTTTATAGAATTAAGGTTTTGGCTTAACATCGGTATGAACCAATCGTAATCTACGACAACACAAACGGATCACAACGCAAAACAAAGATGGTATCGCTGCTCATTTTCCTGCGATAAGTCTTTGCTCATTGCAGCAGGTTCCTGCATGACAGTCTCACGGTTTTCAGCGGAAACAGCACAATGCACATTAAAGCTTCAATAGAAGAACCGCAACAGAACGGCGAGCAACATGTTGTCAATATTTACTGTAGCTCCACGTATTCAAAAGCTTGTAAAACTTGCTTTAAGGTGTGGCCAAGTGCTAAACGCGTCATTTTGCATGCGCTGAAAGGCACGGATGTCTGACATGGCACATGCTTTTGAAAAAAGGGAAAGATATTTTTCTCAAGCAGGATCACCCGAGAAACTGCAACCAGGACTTCTCTTAAAATGAGCAGTTTAACTCGCGGCCTAGCACGCTATTTTTGCATGAACGGTTTAAATGAATAAAAATGTATCAGAAATATTGAGCGCATACCTCTCTGAACTTGGGGTGTTTTGCATCGCCTAGCAGTTGAAGCAGAACCGTTTCGGAGGTCGTGATGGTTGCACCCATCTGTCGCATTGTGGCAAGAGCAAATAACCTGTCCACCTGAACATGGACAACGAAAGATTAATCAGGCGACATTTACCATGTTCTGGCGACATTTACCCTGTTCAATTCTATGCGACACCAGTTACTCATGAGGGGAGCTGCACTCTCTATCGATGAGCACAAGAAAGTTGGGGCCAGAAATAAATTTGCGTGAATGATAGCACGACATCCTGATCTTTTACCTCACAAACTTGGTTCAACAAAACCCAATGATCTCTTTTACATTGCAACTCAGCTCAAAGCAGTTTTTTTGCCATTTTAACACACTGAGCCCGCTTGAAAGTCACACAATGGTGAATAGATGTGTTTGCACACGATACAAAAGGCAGCCACAGCGTCGGTTTTTCAAGCTGCAGGTGGTTAGCTCACAAAATAAGTGTATGGATTTAAACGATGTAGGACTGCCAAGTTTTTTAATTTTATACATCCAACATCAATACGGCGGATATCCTTGGCACTTAGCAATGAGGAGTACATCTTTGGCAGATGCAAGGAGTATTTCAAAGATCTTTTGAACCCAGCCACTCTCACACAATGCGACATACAAGAGGTGATTTCGGATAGGAAAATACCATCACTGCGACCAAAGTCTTCCCAGATGTCGAAACACTGAAGGATGCAGATTACGATGAAATCCAACCTGAAATGCTCAAAGCCTTGGACAGGGGAGTTCATTGGCTGGCTCGTGCGTGCCAATTTGCCTGGAAGGGCACCGAAAGATTGGCGAAATGGGGTGACCACCCACATACACAAAAAGAGATACAAGATGGAATGCACTGCCGAGGCACCTCTTTTGTTGGCCCTTCTAGAAAGTGTATGGCAAGCGCCTTGAAAAAAACATGTCGCGAACGGTTGCACCGAAGTTGAAGAATTCCCGGTGTGCTTTCCGCCCTGGCCATAGAACTACAGATCAAATTTTCACTCTACAAAAAATTGTTTGAGAAATCTTGGGAGTATGCAAATGACGACTACGCATGATTGGTGGACCTTGAGAAACCATACAACGGGGTCTTTCGAGTAAGGCAGCTTTGGGAAGTGCTGCGAGAATACGGTGTCGACGGTGTCACTGCTGGAAACTGCAGGATAACCGTTCGCTTTTTGCGGGCGATTTGGTGGTGTTTGCATCTTCAGAACAGGGTCTTCAGCACATCACTGGTTAGTTTTCAGCTGCACACAGCCAAGAATGAAAATTAGCACTAAAAAGACCGAGGTATTATGTGTCTATAAACGCAAGCCAATGTGCATTGCAAGTTAAGTGCAATACACTACAGCATGTCAAGAAATTCAAGCACCTTGGGGCGGCATTCACAAGGGATAGAAGGCAGGACATTAATACACGGGTTGGTAAGACACACGCAGTTCTGCATGAGTTTCATCATTCCATGGTCACAAAACAAGAGCTTCAAGCACAACAAAGCTGCCATTTTGAAAAATTGATCTTTGTTCCGATCTCACCTATGGTCATGGATCTTGACTAATGATTGAAAGAGTACTATCTCAAGTGAAAGTGGGAGAGATCGGGTTTTTGCAAAAAGTTAACAGTACAGTGTGACACTTCTTGACAACGTGTGTAGCTGTGAAATTCGTAGAAAGTCCTGGATGTCGAGCCACTTCTCTGAATAGAGATCCCAACAACAATGGTTCAGGCACGTGATCAGAATGTCCCATAAAACATTGGGGGGGTGAGTTATGTTGGCTACATCCATGGGAATGCAGTCTAGGACAAGTAGCGTGATTATATCTCTCACCTTGCATGGTCTCGATTTGCCATCGAGCCAGCAGAATTATCGGAGGTTGCTGAAAAATTATCCGAGGTTGCTGAAAACTATTTTCGAGTCCTCCTAGGGCTGTGATCCTCTCCAGGAAAAGGAGCAAGTGTGAAAATGAATGAAAAAATGTACATCACAGTGAAAAGGATAACTATTACTTGGCATTATCTTAGGATTATGTTGATACAAACACCTTTCTTGGTGCAAACCAATAAAAGTACTGTTTGTTTGCATAATCCAAGCATTTTTGATATTTGACAGTAATCTTCAAGCAGAAACATTAGGGTCAAAGCTAAAAAATCCCAACAGTGTGGACAATGTTCTTTGAACCAGTAACAGCTGGACAACCAGATTGAAAATGCTAAAGAACCTTCCAATGCATTACTGACTGGTGAAGTCCAAAATTGACAAACATTTATTAAGCCTTTTGCCATAGGAGCAGGATACATATGTTCAATAGTCAGCACTGAGGCGTCTAATTGATCACCAGTAGCAGAAATTTTAAACCCTGACCAATGCTGTAATAAAATGCACGACATTAAGAATTTTCAAAAGCCACTGTTTATGACAAAATGCGTGCAGCAAAGGGACTTAAAAAATTCATAGAGAATACACAAATGCCCAGAACATTATCTACCTGATTTCTTGATGACACGCCATCAGCTACAACATGGACCTGATAATTCTTCTCAAGTAAGTCTGTTGCTGTTCTCTAAAATGATAAAGATTTTTGGACCAAAGGATCTTTATGTGCATGATGTGTTGAGAACTAAGCTCATACGGAAGGACTAACCATAAGCAACAAAAAAAAACAGCTGAAAACACGTTATTGTAGATTTTCTTAAATGTCCATTGGCTTGTTGTTCAGAACTCCATTTAATACCTCAGTACACTTTACATAGATATCAATACACCATAAAATATTCAAAAAAAGAAACAAAGATTCTCATCTACTAAAATGCAAGCTTGAGTTTCAATTCCACACAAAACAATCGACTTGATTTCATTAGATTGTAACTCTTCATGAACTTCAGGCAAAAGCATTGAAAAGCACGTTTTTTGGTACTTCCTAGCATTGCTGAGGTCTCCAAGTTCAGTAACTGTAGCACCTAGACCTGTGCAAAATGTGATAAATAAGTCTAGTGAAAACACTCAAAACAACAAAGTAATTCAAAATACGATACAATGGCTAAGTGGTACAGCAACACAGAGCACATGCCACTGAAGGCTGGGTTTAAATCCCGACCAGGTCATACCAAAGACTCAAAAAATTGTACTTGCTGCATGTCCAGCTTAACATGTGTAGCAGCCAAAGGAATTTTCTTTCTAGAATACAACACTAAACCACAGAAAAGCTTCTATATTGATGAAAAATCTGCTTGTAACAAACAGTGAGGGGAAAAGGTTTTGTTGCTACTGACTACTGTTGATACCAACCTANGAACAGATTTTAATCTGTGCATAGTATTGTTGCAACCTCTCCCGTGGGGTAACGTTGTGTGATTCACCACGAACGGGATGTGTGCGAAGAACAAAAATATGTATGTGTGGTGTGAGCAAGCAATAATAAGAGAGATTGTGACGCACGATCTCTACTGTTGCTTGCTGCCGCGGTGCGAAACTTTGCGCACATGCCACTTGGGATTTCCGATCGCAACAGAATGGTGCTGTGACCAGGATGTGCAGGTTGTGCTGAGTTCAGCCTTCACACAAAGAACGTGCGATCGGTGTGGTTCGTGTGCACGAAGAACAAAAATATATATGCGTGACGTGAGCAAGCAATAATAAGAGAGATTGCGACGCATGATCTCTATTGTTGCTTGCTGCCACGATGCGAAGCTTTGTACACATGCTGCTCGGGATTTCCCATTGCAACAGTACTAAGTTTGTGACCAGTAACCCCATTTAAACAAAATAGAGCCTAATTTGCTAACAAAACTGCCTACCATGATATGCTATAATAGCTGCCTGGGTACTTATGGAACTATTAGATATTGCTAATGAATTTAACTCTTATTTTAGTGAAATAGGGCTTAAATTGGCCAAAAACATCAGTTCAGTAGATGATGAATAAAGATTAACACTTTGCAGTTCTTCTTTTTATTATATGAAACTTATGCGGATGAAGTTTTGTCTTCAATAAAAATCTTGTAGAAGGAAGAGCTCTGCAATCTAGTGATATTCCAACCAAATTTATCAAACGATCCAAATCAGTGTTAGAAACATATTTTTAACAAATGTATAAATGAATGTAACTATCCAAATTGCTACAACATTGCTCAAATTACACCCATTTATAATTCAGATGATAAAACAATTTGCAATAACTAACTATAAAGACCAAACTCTAAATTATTGCAGTTTAATAAAATATTAGAAAAAATATTACACACATAAGTATATGCATATTTACAAGAGTTTTATTTTTATTTCATTATCACTATGGCTTTAGGCCAAAGTGTGCAACTGCCTGTGCAGTGGAAATTACTTACTCTAACCTTTCAATCAATTGTGAAAATGGACTGTATACCAGTTCAGTGTTTTTAGATTCATCAAAAGCGTAATGATACCGTAACCATGAAATTTTACTTAAAAAACTACAGTTTTGCTTTAGTACAAGAAGGGTCCCTCTGCATCTATCTTTCAATTAACTTCTAAATAAAAAGCAGTATGTTATTAACAGAAACAGCAAATCTCATTTAAATATTTTATTGTCACGCTCAGAAGTTTAAGACCACTCAAGATTTTTAACTCTAGTTGCATTTTGACTCTTGATAACTCCTGTATTCTGCCATTTCCATTTGATCATCTGTGTATTTACTGAATTTTAACTGTCAAACAAATAGCACACCAAAAGGTTTCAAAAATTATTTTAAAAAATATTTTTTTCTATATTTTGAATGACTTCCTCTCTTTTTTACCACTGCAGTTCCACGAGGATGTTATTTACAAGATTGCAGCAGTATTCTGAGGTAAGGTTTTGAGTCCACATGATTTTTATTGGTTTCTTCCGTTCCATGCTGGCAGGATGCTGATCTGGCACTTTGTTTTTCATTACTTGCCACAAATTTTCAATTGGGTTAAAATCTGGACTGTTTCTTAGCCAATCCAGGACATCGATAGTTTTCTAGAAAGTTTCAAACTGGTTTTGACCTGCAACATGGAGTGCCATTGTGCATGAAAACATTGCCATCATGCACCACCATGTGAATATTTAAATTTTCCTTGATGAGATCAGGACATTTAGTGCCATTCATCATGGTACTTGGCTGGAGGAAAAATGCAGACCAGCTACAACATTTACAGACATTGTTCCCCAAACCATGATGATTGTGGGGTGTTGCATCATCTGGACCGAGTACCGATCTTCATATCTGGCACCAACTGGTCTTCTAATGAGATGCTTGTGAGATGTAAATTGTTGAACAGTTGACTCATCTAAAATAGTACCTTCCTCCACTTTGCAGTGGTTTAATCATGGTAAGCCTTTGTAAAGTCATAACTCTTAGATTTGAAGGAAGGTGCAAGCCTAGGTTTTCTGGCAGGTTTAAAAGAAAATAATAAATTCCAATCCAAACCTGTTTAAGTAAAAATGATAACATCCAGAACCATCAATATATTGAAATGTCGCAAGATTTAAATCCAAGTACATGTTCATCTCCAGTCATTTTCATGTATTGGGCAATGGGCATGCGAAAACCACACTTTCAATGCAACGCCAACTGAGAAGTTGCAACAACATCCCCTCATTTTTGCAATGATTCACACCTATTGCACATTCTTTTTGTAAAGGTTGTACCTGGCACCACCTTCACATCCTAGGCAAAGCACCACTTTGTTGTGATTGGAAAGGCCAAGCAACAAGTGCTCAAAGCTTCACACTGTGGCACCAAGCAACAATAAAGACGCCCCGTTGTGGTCACCTTATACAGTAAACCTCGGTTAATCCAGATTCGATTTGACCTACAATCTTATCTGGTTTAGGCAAAGATCCAGATTAACCAAAGACGGTTGTGTCTAGTCTGACGTCATCTAAATAGTGAGATATCGCTGAAAATCATTTAAATTGAACACATTTACAACCCAACAGCAGACTTTTGCAGAAACACAATGAATTTATTGATTGTATTTTCAATGGTAGGCCTACATCAGACGAGTAACTGCCATATCTAGTGTTATGAACAATCTTAAGTTCATAATTTCACATTACTTGGCTGCGAAGAATTCTGGGATTTTGGACTGACGCGGAGATTTCTGCAACGGTCCATAAGCAGTCTCTCTGTTCGGAAGGTAATGCCCTCCTTACACTAACCAAGTACAATACACTCAGGGATAATGTTCTACACACACACACTCAATATTGTTCAATAGACTGAAACCGTGGTGCGTGGGTGTGCCTTGAGCGTTATGTTCAATATGATAAGCCATGCCCATGTGTGACGCAATAATCATCTCTATGATTAGTCGAATGTTGCACGCAGTTGCGGCCGTTGTTATGACAATTCTTTACGCTCGTTGGTGATTGTGAACATGCTTGTGTTGCGTCTGAAAGTTACCGAATCTTTCCTAGAGACAAAAATCCAGATTACGAGATGTGAAAAGAGAAACTTTTATCCAGTATTGGCAAAGATCCGGATTAAAAAATCCAGATAAACCGACGACACATTCCTTGCATAATTCTTTTTTTCATAAAGGCTCAAAACTC
>JGI24158J21664_10009504_pt1 | contig 12980 bp, 7 predicted proteins | sample Ectturendosymbi3_FD_21664 | JGI IMG/M metagenome (IMG submission 21664) | reverse complement strand
ACGCACCATTTGCAAAAAGCTCCATTGTAAATATTACTGTACGCTAACCATGCAAATTCGTTTAACCATTGCTTCTGGAAACTTCGATTTTGAGCACTAACTGTTCCATATGGAAACATGGAAACGAGAAACCTGAAGGAGTTGACCAGCAATTAAACAATACCTTTCGTCGATCAGCATCCGTCAGGGGAACTCCAATGAAGTTACCAATATCATTTTCACTACTGAATACTTGACTGGCAGACTCTGAGCACGAGCTGGTGTCATTTCTATCTCTTTTGCAAAAGTCTCTTTCTCTTGACGAACTCCTTTTCCGTTTGCGTTGTACAACTACAAACTTATCCATTTTTCCTCGCACTTTTCTGACTATCACGGTACCTATCACGGAAATTCGAACTGCAAGAGGAACAACTCCAATCGTAACGCATTGCGCAACACGTGCAGAGTTTCTACGCCATAACATGTATGAAGCGAAGGAAAGTTTTGTGGTGTATTCTTTTTGTATGTGACAAAAGTCTTGGCAGGTAGTTGTGCTGTGCCTGTATTTCTCACATTCGTCAATGCTAGAATTTGGTAGGGGGCGTACAACCAAGTATTCGCCCCGGGCATCATCAGACCTCTGCACGCTCTTGGTGGTGGGAAGCTCGTCGAATTTGGATATGGTACAAACTGTGCTCTTTCTGCAGCAGCGAAACAGTGTCAGTAAAGTGAATTAAAATCGAAAATTTGGCTGCAATCGTCCTAAAAGGCAACATCTCTTTCGTGGAAAGGACTATACAGTTTGTCTTTAACGTATAACTTTGTGGTAACGTCATGCGTGACTAATTGCTATTGTCCGCCATCTTGTGCCTGTAGCTGTGTGTGTGGAAGCCTCTGTGCTGCTACAGAAAGAAGTTGGTGTTCTACTATTTTGTGTGTTTTCACTGCGGGTAATCTGTCAAAAAACAAGGCAGCTTTTGTGTTTGCGTGTTTGCCAATCTTGCTCTTCATGTATTCACAAGTATATGCAAAACTTTTTAACTGTGTTGCATGAGTACTGGTAAATGCTGCACAAACTGTATTAACTGATCTTCTTTAGCAGGGCTACTCTTGAGGCCACGTTGGCTACATCACATTTTTTTAAAGAAAAAATATTTTTATCGTTTTTAAGTCATACCAATTTAGCCACTGACAACAATAGAACCATTATAACCAAAAAATATCGCTTCAAAAATTTCCTGCTCCATACCGTTCCACAGTCGACAACTTAACTGATTACAAATTATTTCAACATTGTGGTATTATATTCATTGCACGACCTTTCATCTACACCATCCAGTTAATGTGACGAAACAGTCTTGCAAACTTTGCATTTGTGTAGGTCGCAAACGGAAAGTATTGCTTTTCTGTGGTTCACAGCCATCTCATTTTTCACTTAAAAGCTCTTTCCTCTCTCTCCACGCTGCTGCGTCAGTTGTCAAATCCGGTTCGAGGCGTACCAACATATTACAGTTCTTTCCCGAAGACAACCAGGGGATGAACAAGGGGAAATCCCCGATGCGTGACGAATTGGTCATCTGCAGTGCTCGTTACTAAAACTTGTTTCAGGTGGTTTAGTAAATATTCTAAAACGTGTTGGCGATACGTCACCTCCCGAGCGAGCTCCGCCCTAGTCAGGAGCCACACCTCCCACATGTACTATACTTCTTTAACAGTCAATGAACCACTTTAAGTCAAATTTTTAACTTTTGATAAATATGAAGCTTTGATATATGCGCCGAATTATAATATAGCGATGCCATGCCGCAATTTGGGCACACTTAGTTAAAGCTGAATTATTGAAAAACATATATAATCTTTTTGAGGCATGGTGACACTTCCTGAAAAAAAAACTTATTGGTTTGTCCCAGGGACTGGGTTTGCTAAAAAGCTTTGTTTGCATTTCGATGACGTCACTATGTTCACTCAACCGCAGCACAACCTTTTTGTAAAATTGGCAAAATGGGGGACACCAGGGCCGGCCTTAAGCCGATGCAACCGATCAGGCTGCATTGGGTCCAGCGCCATGGTTTTGGGCAGGTTGTTTATTTTTGTCAGACACTCCTCGACCACGAGAATTGTTAAAAGTCTTATAAATCTCAAAGTTGGCAAATAATTATCTCGTTTGAATGAATCGAACATTGTCAAACGCGCTCAATTATTATGCTGAGCGGTATGGCTGCTCTCTACCCAGAACCGTCGCCAGAAAGTCTTCAACAGGGTCTTTACGTTTGTGCAGGGGGATTTGACACTGTAAAAATTGAAAAATCTCAAATGATTTGTAGTGTTTCATATTTCAATTTGGGGGCTTGGAGCATTGTTTTGTGGGGCTTAGACCACCAAAAACCCCCCGCGGCGACGGAATGGTTTCACCACGTCCCACTCTTCATGGATAGAATTTGCTTGTTAGTAGTGCCAGTTAAGACTGAAGTAGACCGACAGATACTGCAAACAAACAAGGTGTGTAGTGATTCAACTCGCAATGAATAGGACAAGCGTCTGTCCTGTTAACTTTGATGGTAGTTCTGCTAACGTGGAGTTGTTCAGTTCTCGAAAGATTCTTCTGTTTTGGAAAGTTTTTTGTTGATTGCGGGTAATTTGCATTTTAACAAAGGCTTGTAGTTTTGCTTCATGGAAGATTTTGACACAGTCTGAAATTCTAAATACTTTATTATTTTGTCAAAATAAAATTAATTGTACCACGTTGAAACAAACGACAAAAGATGAGAAGTTGTTGGTCCTGTGGAATCCAAAAAATCTCATGCAAAGCAGCAGGCCCCCGTAACCAGTGGGACAAAATTTTTCGCCCTCCCTAGAAAAATGTGCTGGACATAGTCTAAAAATTGTGGCCACTCTCAGAAAACTCTTCGCCTGCCGTGGTGTTTCAACAAGTTGGTTACGGGCCTGCAAACCAGGGAAAATTTTTTGAAGTGTCAACACTTAGCTTTGCCTCCTTTTCTTTGTCCACAAAATTGTTCGGCATTATTTGTCGGTCGTGCAAGTACTTTCATCATTTGCCGCCCCATCAAACTTTTATTGTGATTTGCCTATTTGCGAGCGTTAAGTATAGGTAGAAACACCAACATTGCAAAGTCCATGCAGGTTCATAAACGTAAAGGACTCTTAAAGCTGCCCTGCAGCTTAAGCAGGCAAGGAAAAATTGTGAATGTCATCCAGCATACTCGTTCCCGTTTATCAATATATTTGGCGGCTATATGCTTCTGTTTTCATCAATCAACCATGCGCATTATATATTGCGTTTGACAATGTTTCTACAACTGTGACGTGGTAGTTGAAAATCTTTGTACATTACATTTCTAATTCATAAAAAACAGCTTGCATTCCAAGTCCATGCATAATGAAGCATAATGGATAAATTCTATTGCAAACTTGGGCTTTGGGGGAATTTTGGGTGGGTGTATGGGTCTTGTGAAGTCTGCTTTGTGAAGTGAAGTTTGTGAAGACTCTTGTGAAGTCTGCTTTTCTCGTGTATTGCGTCATAAAGCGGATAGTTGATCATGCGCCAAGACTTAACCTTTATGCCAGAACGCGTCTGCGATTGTGTGTGGTTACCATAAGTGAGATTAGCAATCAGTTCATGTTAGCAGTTTTCTCTAAGTCAGTTGTTCATCGAATGAAAGCGCCGTTCAACAAGAGTGAAGTAATTGCATTCTAAGTTCAATTCGCTTGTCAGTTCAGTTCAATTAATGTAACTTTGCACTTGCGCTCCCGCTCCGTTGCAGAATTTCTATTACAACTTTCGGCTTGATTATGAGTGGTAGCGGTACACTGTCTAATGTCCACCACAGCAGCATGCTATTAGTCATAAACATGACTGTAGCTGGGGGACACATGAGCTATGCCCACTCCCCATAAAAGAAACTATTGCATTATCGTGTAGCCTACATACAGTACGACTCCAATACTTTGCCGTCATTTTGATGTTCATATAATTATTTTACTAAAATATCTTCCTCAAAAACGTCATAGCACGGTTGACTGAGCACGATGACGTAACAGCCGGGGCTCCGCGCCTAGGTCTTGCATTAGACCCCGCAACTGCTGGGGCCGGCACTGGCTATATGCTCCGAAAATTTGTGGCGGCATGGCCCCTATCCTCCCTGGCTACGCCTATGTTTGCAGTTAAATGATTTCAAATAATTTACTATAGGATAGAATGGCACTTAACTTCAGATGAAAGTTGAAACACTGAGCTTATGAAAAGCAGGTCGGAGTCTAATATCTTGAAAATTTTGATTTTTTACTCGCCAGCAAGGTAAAGGGAAATCATTGATGAAAACGTTAAGGCTCCACATAATTGTGATTGAACCGTCACAATACATGTTATCAGTCATCACAAATAAATATCTAGAATGAATGCTATTGTTGCTAAACCGTGACTATGGCGCAATGAAGAAGACTTTGAAATTAAATCGCTTCTCAGCCAAAGTTTGAGCTTCAAGACATAAAATTTATCTCAACGCCATATTCATACATGTAGTTTCAAAACTGTGCCAAAACAAAATCTCCGATTTTGATTTAAGGCTACGCTGACACTGGAAACAGCTAGGATAGGTTATATTTGTAACACCCGCGGTTATCAGAGAAGAATTTGCGATGATCTTGAAATGAAGCTTACATAACCCTTGGGTGGGATACAGCAAGCTGGTGCACCAAAAACAGCTGCAAAAAAACGTTGTTCCAATTGTTTGTACCTGTGGTCATTGATTAATGATTACAAAAGGTCAGATACAAGTTTGTATTCGACCAAAAGCTGAAGTAGGATGGGTTCTCTGAGGCAGTTTTGTTGATTTGCAGTCTGCACTGAAGTGTTTCTTTGGCTTATACCTGAAATATTTCATTAACCTGCAAACTTTGGACTTGTGGGCGGCATTGCCCCGTTTCCCCCTGGCTACGCGCCTGGAGGCAACCGTATTCTGACTGCGGGCTACAGACCAGTGCAGGAATTCGCGGTTGAGTGAAGTTCATGTGCATACCGATTCGGTAATTCAAATTAACCAACACAATCTTCAACAATCATGACAATTCGGTTGACATACGAAATCTGTATATTGTGTCTGCAGATAATCCAGTGATAATGTTTGTTTTTCTCATTTATTCCGTGGTTTTATCCTGGGGAAACGTTTCCAACAGTAATGTAATCATGAAATTTGTGCAATTACATTACTTTTTATCATAAAATGTTGGGGCACAAAAGATAATGTCCCCCCTGTCCAAAAGTTTGGGGGCACATGTCCCCTCCGTCCGCCCTTAGACTCGGTCCATGGCTTGTCCACCTCATTGTTTTGCTTGCATTATACTGACAGGCGACAGGCCGCAATGTTCATTTTTCCGGGAGGTGATCATGTTGGAGCAGTCCTTGCGGCAGCCTATGTTGACACCCAGTGGCATAGTCAGCTCAATACTTTTGGGGGGCCAAAATATTTGATTTTAGGCCAATAACACTATTTTGTGTGGGATACCGCATTTTAAAGCACAAAATGACTATATATGCTAAAACTTTTGGAGGGGCTATGGCCCTCAGGGCTCCCCCTGGCCACGCCTATGCTGACACCGCATAAGATATAACCACACGTTTCTGTAACTTCTCGAGAGATAAAAGCAACCCGAGTTGTATCACACTTCTTTGCACGGTGACCGTAGCAAAAGGTCAGTGAATATTATCAAAACCAAATATTTTCTGAAGCTGTCCTATTGTATAGGACGATACGTCGAAAAATCGGTTTAGTGTAGTTTTACCAAAGCATATTGTTCTAGCTTTCCAGAAAGCTAGAACAATATGCTTTGAGGTGTAGTCTTTTAGTCCAGCCAAAATATACAAAGAAACGCGTCAGAAAGGTTACTTTCTGTGACTCTGCCTGTGTTTACATATTTTTCTTTTTTGACTGCAGCCCCATGAGTAAAAACGTACTTCAGAGCAAAACATTAATTGTAGAACTTCCTAGCATTTGAAAGCAACATGAGTCAACTTGGAATATATTTACGTTTAGGTGTGGTAAACACGCGCACATGGTAAACATTTAGTTACGTAAACAATCACCATCGGTAGAAACAGGCCCGTAACCAAGGGGGCACAGCCGCCCTAGAAAAATTTTCGCCCCCCTCTGCAAAAATATGTTGGACATAGTTTAAAACTATTGGACATAGTTTAAAAAAATTGGGCCGCCCAGAAAACTCTTTGCCCCTCCTGGTGTCCCAAGCTGGTTACGGACCTGGGAAGAAATCGTGCAAAATTTTACAAAACAGTTCAAGCGCAGAAGAAAACGAGAGTGCGTCTCTACTTTTCACATTAACATTTCTCAGTGTTATAGTGGTTGTAATTATAAAAAGGAAAATTGCTACAACTCAGCTTCACGATCTTATGAAAAGCAAGAAGTGGACAAAGTGGAAGCAAAATAAGTTTTGTTCACTTAAAACATTCTAAAATCAGCTCAGATGTGTTGGGTTTCTAAGGTGCATGATTTCAGGTATTCAAAATACACAGTTGTGCCCGTGTGAAGCGTAAGCAAAATTTTGAAAGAAGAAACATAACTGGCGTGGCGCCATCGCAGGTTGTACAAATTGCCAATCAGAACTGCGAGTATTTTGGTGAAGATGTTAAATTAATACCACGAAGCTGTGGAGCAGGCCTGTAGCCCCTGAGGGGCACTTGGGAGCAGTGCCCCCTCAAATTTTGTTGTGCCCTGAAAAATTTGTTATAAACACATAATAAAAACAAAAATCTTGCCCACCTAAAAATGTATTATTCCTTCCCAAACCTTAAAACCTGGATAGGGGCGTGCTGTGGATCATAAAACCTAACTGACGAAGCGTCACAGCAGGTTATAAAAACTACGGATCTTTCCTTTAGTTTAGTTTTCTTTATCGTGCTTCACAGGCCTGTAGCACAAATTTAACTTCGTCATCAAAAATACCAGCAGATCTGATTGGTAGAGATTCAGATACATTTTTATGTACAAAGACAAGTCTTCTTAGGTACAATAGCAAAACATTCACTAACGATTAAAAGGAGTGTGTATAATACTACATACTTGCAGAAAAATAGATCACTCAAGGCCTTTTCTCATAAGACGTTTATTTAGATTAATGTTTCAGTTAAGAATGCGCGGTTGGCACTACGTTAATGGACGCAAAAAAATGACAAATTGTTATGACCTGAAAATTGTGCATTGAAAGGCTTGTCACAGTTAGTGTGGAATCACTTCGTTTAACAGCAGTCATGAGCAAAAAAATTTCACTTAAACGCAGGATCGCTCGTTTGATTTCGTAACACAACTTTTACTGTAAATCAAACTTTACCGGGTCTATCTTCCAAAGTATCTCGCGTGAAACGTTTTGAAGAAAGTCGTGGTTTAAATACACAATTGAAATAGCCATCCAATAGACCCCTAATCGGATCTATACAATTCAAAATTTATAACAGCCCATGTCTGTGTGCCACGTAGCAATACGGATACAAGTGCTACATTTTTATGCCGGGAATGCAGGATTTTCAGCATTCCCTTACGTTGATGTTTGCGTTCAACCCGTGCAACCTATGAAAGAGTACCAAACATAAAATTTTATTGGTATTTGCAAGGTCTATTCACAGCTTTGGTGTAGGGCTTCCAATTGACACGCAACTGTTCTTAATGAAGATAACATAGTTTCACTTCGTGGGTCTGGCGGCGATATGTGAATTTAAAAATGGCGTCCGCATTTGACTCTTTTGTCATTTTTGTTGAATAAATCATTAGGAAATCAAGAAATAAAACCGGTGTGTCTACTTCAGTTATACAGTGGAAGATACAAACTTATTCTTTGGGGAGCATAAATGAGGCGTACCGTAGTTTCTGTGATAGACTGAATGATAGACTGTGATAGACATGAGGCGTACCGTAGTTTCTGAAAAAGTGCCTAATTTTTAGGAGTGCAGTGATCGTTCAGAGAGGACAACTGCCCTCAATCGCTTCCTTGGATTTACCAATGCTCACTTATCTTATTCTTCTAAAACAGACTCTTACATTTTTAGTGCACTGTGGGCAACTTCATATAGGACACATTTGCAAAGGAAAACCATTTCTTGCAAGAAAAACAGTGCTGACGATTCAACAGCATAAAATTAACCTGAAACATTTATTTCTTATTTTAATTGTTATGTTTCTGGCCTATACTCAGATGTCTATAAAATTTTGGCTTGCTTTTTGGCACAATCGTGCTTGATGAATCAGAGACTTCATTTGAAACACGATGCATAGGAAGGAATGATCAATAAAAAAGAGTTGCTCCATGTGTGTCAACGTATTTGAAGCTATACTTTTACTAGGTAGGCAAACACGTTGGTAACTTTGAAAGTTTAAACATGTAACATTATGCAACGTCTTAAACACTGAACAAAGATTTTCCTTTATTCACGGCAAATGCTGAATCTATTTTAAGATTTGCCCAAGCATTCTTTTCGTAGTTGGTGCAGTCCCGTCGCCACGGGGGGCTTTTGGGTGCTTAGCCCCCCAAACAAAGCTCCAAGCCCCCCAAATTGAAACATGAAACACTATAAATCAGTTGAGATTTTGTCAATTTTTAGAGTGTCAAACCTCCCCGAACAAACCCAAAACCCCCCGCAGAAACGCAAAGCCCCCCTATGGAAAACTTTCTGGCGACGGTTCTGAGTTGGTGTTTGATGCCAGTACATATTTGCCGCGAAAATGTGGATAGATTCCTTTCTTATTTACTGATTAAACGTCTTCAGCGTTCAAATGGTTGCTTGCTTTGGTTTCTTCTTTTGCAGAATTTTTATCTGCAGACCTGCAAGAATGAACCATGTGCGGTATCGACTATTCTTAAACATTAAGTTCTGATTGGCAGAGATCAGAGACGCATCTCACATTTGCTGAACAAACCAAACTTGTTTCACAGATATGAAAGGAGCATAAGAAGATCTGATGTACCTCCAAGCTATATGGCAATGCTTACGGGAATTTTTTCTGGCAATAAGTAAGTGTATGGATATTGAAGCCCTTGATTACGATTTTGTATTTTTTCGTTGAGTGCTTGCAGGTCTTCGCGGAACTCCTGTTGTGCTTTAATCGCTTCATCATCTATGAACAGAAGGTCAGGCACATCTCCTAGGTAGACCTGCATACGAAATACGAGTATAACAGTTGGAAAGTGACATGAAAAAACTTGTAATCATCTTTACCTTCAGAAAACTTGTTTTGGATCCAGCGAACATGCTTTTCTAATATCTGACGCTAAAAAATATTGCCGCTTGCATTGCACATACACTTTTCCTACTCAAGCTTGAGTTTTAAGTAAATGTTTGCATTCAGTAAAAGTGAAACATATGGTCAGTGCATGCTGATTTTAAACGTTTATTTGCAGTATTGTGATTTCAGTTAAATTCGATTTAGCAACGTTCAATAACTGTCTGCGGCAACATGCTTTTGTTCCATACAAACAGTAATTGTTTGCTAAAGCTTAAGCAGGGTTGTGCTTAATTATATCATAAAAAATTAGAGTCACAACAAGAAAACACAAATTCAGCCCAACAGCGTCGGTTTCACTTGAACTAACATTTAAAAACACTTTTTTGTAAAAAAAAATGAAAAAAATTATTTTCTTTTTTCTTAAGGACGCTGGCGAATACACAGATGAGTGAACCAGGAGCGTAACAAGGAAGAGCAAAGGGGGAACGATTCCTTGGGCGCCTAATCACTGTGGGGGCGCCGAATGACTGCAGGGGACACCGAAAAATCTCAACAATGTTACAAGTATTTTCTTCAATGCAATATATTTGCTTCCGAAAGCCCACAGGTTCGAACATGGGGGCGCCAAACTTTCTTCTTGCCCTGGGCGCCATCTAACCTCGTTACGCCATTGGAATGAACATACCTCTTGATTAATATAGTAAGAAAGCGAGTACGAGAATGAGATGAAGATGCTTGCTTTGGTTATGTCCGGAAGAGTTGCAATGATTCTCTCAACAGTTGCCTTAAAAAATGGCATGTGAAAGTTAGTACATGATGACAGGATGTAAATGAATTTGCGATACAGTTATAAAGTTGCGCTATAACGTTTCTTCAAACGTTAACATAGACTCTAAATTGCGTCACTTTCAATTGCGCAACGCATGGGTTTTGCCTCTTCAAATGTCTTGCTAAAATAAAGCTTGTCCATTTACAAATAAAGCGTTTTTCTTTGAACGGCCTAACTTTGTTGTAGTGACTATCGATATGCCGCGACAGCAATCCACCCACTGCGTAAGTCGGATGAATTGTGACTTGGTGATAATCAGTACTGCAGTCGAATCAGCTCTCGTAAATTCAAGTTTTGTTCTGCATTTTACTGGTTCCTCAAAGTATTTATGATATTTTTAATTCACTTTTATGATATTTTTAATTCACTTAATAGAATCAAAAAGGCTAAGAAAGCCGTGAAAAGCTATGCAGCTACCCTAATATCGCTATTAAAGAGTATATGTTTAATCGAAATCTTTTCTTGGCATCATGGTCGTCGGAAAGGGGACAGGGGGCCAAAACCCCTGGATTTTGAAATTTGACATTTTCCTATTGAATTGTTAGCAAAAAAAGTTTGTTTTCTTTGTTTCGAGTGAGCAAAATGAAATCTCACCACTTTTGGCCCTCCTGGAAAAATTGTTTGGCTACTCCTGGAAAAATCCACTATTCCTCTCCCCCCTGGAAAAAATCCTTCCGTCGCCCATGCTTGACATCTGCATTTATCAAACAATTGTTTTTCATTTCCGAAAAGAATATTATATTTGGAACTTAATAAAATTTGCTGGGATTGGAAGATTAGGAGTTGTATCATACTTGTGTTCTAGCTTTAGTCAAATTCAGTGAAGTTTTTTCAGGCGTAGTGCATTTTGCTACATGTAGTCCTGAAAGAGTATCCGTAAAGTTACAATGGCCCATAAGTTTGCACGCCATGTATTTCAAAGATGGCACGAAAGTTTTGATCTCATTGGGTAAACACAGCATTAGATATATGGTGATAGAAGAGACAAAGAAACAGAAATCAGCGATGAAAAAAGAAAATGCCGGAAAATTTATGCGTTTGAAAATGGATACGTTCACACAAGGATTCGAGTAAATTATTTTTCCGTAAACGTCCATTATTTTGGCCAAGACGCGGTACGGTCAAAACCACAAATTTGTCAGTTGCCAATACTGGAAACAAACATACAAGCAGTGGCGATTCTAAGGGGGGGCCTGGGTGGGCCATGGCCCCACCAAATTTTTGCTTGACCCCCGTTTGGCCCCCCCAGTTTTTTCTTAATTTCTCGTTTAAGTTCGTTTGGTTGACATGTGTAGGGTTGCCAAATGCGTTTTGCAAAAATACCGGCCATTTGTTCAATAGCGCCAGATCTAAGCTGTGTCGTAATTCGTAAGCGGCATAGGGAAAACAGAAAGACAATCAGTATTAATTTACCCGTATTTTGGCTGATTCGTTGCATTTCGGTGTGTGTGACGTGACAATCGCACAAAGGATTACGTCAACAGCAGCAAATAAACTTCGCTGAAGAAACTGTCCTACCAAGATTCATTACAAGAGTCATTATAATTTGAGAAATTCTGCGTTAGTTCTTTTTGAAGTTACGGCAAATTATTTTCACAATACCGGCTTCAGACACTGATTTTCAAAATACCGGCCTTTTTCCGGCCTCTGCTAAGCTAAATTAGCAGTAAAATACCGGCAAGGCCGGTGAAATACTGGCCATCTGACTGTTATGACAACCCTAGAGTCTAGACAAACGCAGGAGATAACTTTCGGCCAGCAATATTTTAAACGATAATTTAGAAACCCTCTAGCCTGCATTCAATATTTCCCAAGTGCATGATAAGCTGTGTTGTTATTTTCGACCGTCGGGTAACTAGAGTGTTTATGACGACACACACCAGGGGTTGCTCGGATCCTGCGTGAAATTTAGTCAGACAGTGGTCGTGGTGTTGAAAAACTTATTTCGAAACTAGGAAACAGTCACAGAAATGGGAAAAATGATCTTTCGTGCATTTCTGTGTGGATGGAGCTAGATTATATTGCTGTCAGCAGATTGTTGCTTGCCCAGTAGCAAAAGATTTGTGAAAGCATTAGGAGTTGGTTTCAGTTAATTTATCTCAATCTATCCTGGCTGTGGTATTGCATTCGGCCTTGTGGTTCATGACTACAGTTTTAACTCTATCCACATGTCCTGCAGCCTCATAGAATTTTGTACGAATTTTCTGTAATGATTCAGAAGCAATTCTTTCGCGTAATTCAGCTCTTTGCCCCGGAAGTCAAACATTTCCATCAGAAACACACTTGGAAGAATTCACAAATCATATTCATTTAGTGAAAATGATTTAAAACATGAAACAACTTTGGCAAAGATTTTCCATCGGAAAGAGTCGAAACTGGGTACATGGCTCGAACAATTTTTGTCATTTATAGCTACTTAAAAAGCTGCGTTTGACTGTTGCTGGTAGCTGTAACTCTTCCCGTCACCAGTGCTTCATGCAAGAGAAATTTTTCAAAAATGAAATTAGTGAAAACATTTGCCAGAAATTCCAGTGAAAGAGTGGGTGCCATTGATCTACAGTACTTTAAATTAAAAGGTACGAGCTGAAAAATATATTTAAATGATTTCTTTGATGTATTTGACAGTTGACATGATAAACGAAGAATTAAGTTACGTTGAAGTGATGATGATATAAAATTTGAGCGTAGACCGCGAAGGGATCTGTGTGAAAATTATATTGCTCATTGTCTATTTGTGTGAATCTGTTTTGGTTTGAGGTAGTGCGTGTTTCGCGTATGACAAGACAGTCATAAATCAACGCAGGGTTGAAAAGCCAGCTTTTGAGGATCAGTCAGAAGAAAATTCAGTGTGAATAATAAAATGAACGACTTTGTTGGGAATATTCTGCAAAATAAGTTTTACGCCTACTGTTACATCTTGCTATCAG
>JGI24158J21664_10009502_pt1 | contig 12981 bp, 9 predicted proteins | sample Ectturendosymbi3_FD_21664 | JGI IMG/M metagenome (IMG submission 21664) | reverse complement strand
AAACACCGTTTCTGCAATGTGCGCTGATGTATAGCTAACCACTTTTTGTGCTCTTGTGTCTGTGATATGGACCATGAGTCCGCAATAAAGTATCATTATTATTATATTGAAAAAATACACGATAGATGCTGAACTAGCAGGGCATGTACATAAACTTCACGTGAAACTGCAGAGTTTGTGTGGGAGTGGCTTTTCTGTTTGCTGTGGGCATTCTTGCTAAGTTTTGCCACTTTGGAGTTAACTGACCAACATCACTTTGCGAAAACAAAGTTGGGTGCATTTCATTCCACTGAAATTAGAACGCCATAATAGCTATAACAATTTATTATTTCGTGATTCTGCAAATGGTGATATTGCATAACGCAATAAAACAATTCAGAATGGGGTTTTTGTGTTTTTTTGAAAAAAGAACAAAAACCTGTTGTTTTTCAATAACCCCCAAAAAACTGATTGTAAAAAACAGGAGGGTTGAAATTTTTAAAAAACGATGTTTTTCAACCCTGACTATCTTTCAAAACTTTTTCGTGATTTCCCCTTGATCGCACGATCTGGAACAAGTCATGTCACTGTCAGTTTGATTGGGCGTGCGAGTGCACACCTGGAGTAAAAGACCTTGGTAATGAAGAAGCTGAGAATTACTGGCATTTGAATACGTAAAAATCAGTGTTGACAACAAAACAAGTTTCGAAAAATTAAATCCATTCAGCATGTATTAGTAGACTTACAATAGGAAAAATCATCTGGTTACAGCATTTAAATTTTTTTAATTTCACTCTTTGGATGCCCCCATGTCTTGGATGCTCGGGGCCGGCGCCCCGTTCGCCCCCCCCCTGGCTATACTTTTTTCTGGAAAAAGTCATCGTTTTTGAAAATTTGAGGAAGGCGCCGGAATCTTCCTCCCCTGCTTGCATGGCTACCCACGGCACTTAACATACAATCAAAAATCTTATGTTATCCAACTGAAAACAGACAACTGGCAATATGCTACCCAGTGGCGTAACTAACGGGGGTAGGGGTGCGCGTCGCTCCCCCTGGCAGGCTAAACGCAACAAATGGGACCCCTGTTAGCTTGTATTTCGGTATTTAGTATTCTTTTGACTTTTAGTAGGATTTTGTTTTTAGCTTTTTCCAAAGATTTCTCGGAGTGTTTTCCAGTCCTTTCGGGTGTTAGTGCAGACGAATTTGCTAAGATTTTTGTATGCGTTTAACCGGAATATGCCATTATCCGTGTCAGACAAATGTCCGCAATTTTACCGTCTGGTGACACAAGGGGCCCGAAACTCAGTCCTGTCGGCACAGGGGGGCTTTTGTGGGAGTAGTCCGCCAAACAAAGCTTCAACCTACAAATTAAAATATGAAACACTAGAAACCAGTGTAGTTTTTATTAGTCTGTCTTCTGTTTTGTCCTGCAATTCATAGACAGAGCAGTACCTGCCGCTGTTACCTAGAATAACATAGCCTGATCATCTTGGTAATATATTTGAGACTTGAGCGTAAAACTTCACCATTCATTGCTTGGAGTGTTGAACTTGATATTAGCCTATATGACAAATTGCATACGTCCAGAAGTCAGACTGACACCTGATCAACGTAGTTTGTGTAGTGGTTGGTGTGAAAAAATGTATATGGCTTGCTGAGGCAGTCTTCTCGTATTTTGTACTGCATAGAAGCAAGATACCTTCGGTGCTTACAATCAAAGTTGCACATTTGCGCAGCCTGTTGTTTAGACAGCAAGATGGAATTAATAATGTAGTTAGAAGAGTTTATTCAGCAATCACTGCTAAGCTTGTTCTAACCGAGTAATGCAATTAGTTGATTTTATGGATGTTAACCATATGGCGTCAAAGCAGGCCCCCTTCTATATTTGTTAACATTTATAGCCTATTTGAGATACAAAATGTTATAGACCTAAACATGTGCCATGCATGAGGATATTAACAAAGCCTAGACATCAGAAAGGTTTATGCATGTGTATTTCGGCCAGTCAAAATCGTGATGCGCATGCTTTTCAAACAGAATTCACTTACCGTATATACTCGCATATAAGCCGATCCTTAAAAAAGTGCCCCAAAATGAAGAATTTTGCAAAAACTCGCATATAAGCCGACCCCCAAAATATTATGGTGTGTTATTTGGGATAATAAAAAAAGAGTACGAATATGCTATGCACTGATGAAGGTTCGTTGCATTTTATTTGAAGTGCAGTTAAAATTAATATTAAAGTTGAATTGTAGTTTGTCGGAATTAAGTTTATTTAGTGAAGTCTCTATTTTTATGGCTGTATGTATGACTGAATGGTAATATCGGTGATATTGCGTGATTTGAGAAGTGGCGTCATGTCAATTTGTTTATGTGAGATCAGATTTATGCGCGTATCAGCCGACCCCTAATATGAAAATTTTTTTTGAGTTTTTAAGTCGGATTATATATGCAAGTATATGTGGTAAGCTCTAATGAAAGCGTTTTGATCTGCCTCACTTAAGCGCTTTGATCGGCCTCAGGTTTGTTCCTTCGGTACCGTACCAGAGTTTTCATAACTGAACGACGGGCTTGGTTTTGATTTCCTGCAAATTTTTGTCAGCATTTGCATTTCATTACATCTCTAAATAATCGTTTTTAATTAAATGACAATGATTAAGACCCAGAATTACTTTTGTTAAGCTCTATTCTCAAGACACATCTTGATGTTTATCCTAACATATTTATTGCACGTCGGATTATGCTAAAGTGCCCCGACACTCTTGCCAGCACTGAAAGGAGTTTCAGCACACTGAAACTGATCAATCCTTTCAACAGGTCTCATATGACACAAGCTGACCAGTGATGCCAGGTTATTTTGCAAAAATAAGCAAGTAAATTTGAAAAACAAGCCCAAAATTGGCAATTTAACCGAAAAACAAGCCCAACACGCGTTTAGCAAGAAAATTCAGCAAAATAAAAAATCGGCAGCAAAACTAAATAGAAAAACAGGGAGGCACATCCGAAAAAACACGCCCAAAAGGATAATATTTTCACAAAAAACGCCTAAATTGTCTTTAGCAATAAATTGAAACAGAAAAGTGCCACACAATTTGAAAAACAGCAATCCACAAAACAGAAATCTGGAAAACAAGCCCAGAAAACAAGCAAATTTCAATTAAAACAAACCCAAAAACAAGCAACCCGCATGTCTTCACAAAAACTCGCAATTCCACAAAAAAAACAAGCCCGAATTCGCGGGAAAAACGCAAGGTTGGCAACACTGAACCAGACTATCCTCATTAGCCGTGTTGTCAATCGAAGCTTCATGTGTGCGCTCTCTAGATTTGCATGGTGTCATAAAGGCTTGTTCATGCCAAACGACTCGCTCCACGCCGTTTTGATACTACAATAATGTGACCTTGTTTGCGATATTTTCATGGTTATTGTCATGTAATATTTTTCATGTGTGCTACTGTGCCACCATATAGTGGTTTCTTTTATTTTGCTGTACGACCACGGTCCGCCAGTTGAATAGCTCCGCGATATATAAATTACAGCGACAACTAAATCATGACGAAAAATAATGCTAATACAGCCACGCTTTAGAAATCATCAATAGGGGGCCCTTTAAGCATTTTGAGAGGGGTCCAGTCTCACCCAGAATTGGGCTATAAGGGCACTGCTCATAGCTACAGTATTTGAAATTTTTTGGTGTGCAGCTTCATATTTAGATAAAATTGTTTAGCATTATTTGCTTATTACAGTAGTTGCTAAGTTAATGTGGTTTTATCACTGATGCTGAAAGATCAATGAGCTGCTGAGAAACTTCCGAGAATGCGCAACTTCCGTTTTGGACTTACTACATTTGTTTTGTTGTCTACTCAGGCAGTGCCATAATCTATCCTTATGCCATGCCCCACCATTAAGTCAAGCATTTGGTGCTTAGAAGAATAGTGGAATTAATTTAGGAGTTAATTACCAAGATTCAAGTGTGGTCAGCGGCGTAACGAAGGGGCCAGGGGGAACAATTCTCCGGCGCCGAATGACCGCGGGGGCGCCAAGAAGTCCCAACAATGTCACAAGTATTAGGCCTACTTTCATCAATACAATATATTTGCCTCCGAAAGGCCTCAGGTTTGAACCCGGGACGCCAAAATTGCTTTTTTCCACGGGCGCCATCTAGCCTTGTTACGCTCCTGGGTTCGGTGGATCTTACAACAAATCATAAGCCTACCTTACTCAGTCACAAGTCAGTGATGGGTATCATTTTTAGATAGGATATATTACACCTGACAACTATTTTATGTTTTTGTGGAATAACGTACCGGTATATGAGTTTTTGAGAACTAAATACTGCATACCCAAACGGTGGCCAATGGGCCCTTTTCAGCTAAGTTGCCCCCCTGGCTCAAACCTCTAGTTACGCCACTGATGCTACCCAGTTAATTGCTGAAAATGAATAAAGTAATTTGTTTTAAAACATACAATGAAACAAAAATATTGCCCTTCTTCATATGCATTTTGCCCCTCCAAACTTTAAAACCTGGCTAGTACGGGCCTGACACTGCCCCTTCCAACGCCTATGCCTAGTGGTGAAATCACGAAGAAAACTCGCGCGGAACGCGATCTGTCCGTTATGCAATGCAAGCTGTCGGCTCGGTTGTTGACTTCGTGTTACGTAACTGCTGGAACGAGAGCAGTGAAGCAGAGAGCTCAGGCCTTGGCTCAACAGCTTTTAGCTCTCTCTCAAACCAATCACAAGCGGTTGCACCAGAGTGACCTTTCACGCACCGAGCCAACGCAGCGAGTGAGTCAGCCATTGCCCTGCCAGTTGCTCAGGTGAATTGCTGAACGATAAGCTGGAATGTGCAGTCTGCTGTAAAGTTGTACAACCCATTAGGTCGTTAGTAAATAGCAACAAGGTGCGGCGAAAGTCAATGCATTGTTTTAAAAACTGCACCATTGAACTGCAGTATATTTTTGAGATCTGCAGCACTGTTTTATTCGCGGTAATGCAATTCGTAAGTACCGTTAAGTGGAGACGTAAATTAGAAGCAGGCCTACTACTCAGAAGAAAGCAGTTCCAAACTGAAACCCGTTGGCTTGGTCCAGTTGCTTGAATATTGAGATAGACTAGAGCAAATAATAGCAAACCTACTGCATCTAAACAGAGTAAAACTGGCTTACTCCTATGAAAAATGTAACAGGAAAGTTTTGTGGGAAACTGAAACATCAGGCCTACGTCGAAAAAGCAAATATATTCGTACAACTACTGCAGCTTGAGCTAGTCAGCTACTACCTTGATCCTTGCAGTGCTGCTTGACTTTGTCGTGGCATTGGCTGAACCAGGAAGGATCACTCTGTTTTTATCTCCCTATGGATACAGTCGCGTATGGTAATTTTTAGACATTTTTTGCAAAGTATAGCCTATTCTAAGATTTTGGCATACAGAACAGTACTGTAGCATCATCTACCAGTGGTTTGCCCACGATACGGTTGTAAGCTATGTGGGAGGGGATAGAGAAACCAGGGTTGCCAAGTCTAAACACAACTGTCAAGCTAGAAGAATTGCAAAAATCGCAAGAACCCGCTAGATTTTTTTATGACAAGCTAAATTTAAAGCTAGAAACGCAAAGATGCAACTGTAGAATTCCTAACATACAGAGCTGTGAAACGACCAAACTTTTAAATCTGAACTTGCAAAAATCAACAAAGGACAGTTAAGTCGACTGATATTACGTACAACTTTTTCAAATAGATTGCTGAAAATTTTTGCTACAAAAATATAGGCTAAATTTTAAATAAAGATTGCTGAGAATTTGATCGACTGAATCGAATGCTGAAATCCACTGCCATGAAGATGATGAGCCAGAGAAAACACGAGTAGGCAAAAGTGGAATAAGGAATTTACGTAGCCTACCCACTGCCTGCCTGCCACCATACTCAAAGGTCCTGTACACATACCACAGCTCGTGTTTTTTGCATTTCTATCCAGTGCACTGTTGACTGTGAGCTAGCCTAAAAGTACTACACCGTGGCCCTTCACAGTATTGTACTTACCGTAAGTGCTCATCCAGGGGCGGATCCAGCTAGCAACGCTATGGGGGTGATTTCAATAATCTTTGGTGGTCAAGTCCCATAACGGATTCGCTGCTGTAAGAAAGATGAAGGATACTTCGCAACACTGTTGTGACAAAACAAAGGACAACAAAATGGCTCTATATCGCGAATGCTGTTTCCAAATTGTGCAAAATCATGGTGAATAAAGTCACTTGTGCAGGATTTAGGGGGACGATCACCCCACCCTGGATCCTCCCCGGTGCTCATCCAATCATCAATCCCACATGCCGTCCCCGATTTCTCAACTGCTCAGTGCTCACTGACTGACCGCCAGTGCTGAATAACTTCTAATTAGTGTTGCCACTCTGTTGTTACGGAAAAGTACTAGATTTCATGATAAAAAAACACTAGATTCACAAAAAAGCACTAGATTACAAAAGCAAACTTGCACACAGTGAAAATGCCCAGAAAATGCGTTGCAATGCCAACCGTAGACATTGTGCAACTCATTGTAAACCAGAGACTAAGAAAATGGGAGAGAGCAGCAACGGTTGTGTTTGTTTGTACCGGTCACTGAAACTTTTAACAGATGACCAAGTGACTTCGCAGCGGTTGAGCTCAAAACATATCATATTGTCTTGTTTAATTTAAGATTTAATTAGATAGAATTTTTAGCAAATTACGATTGCACTAAATCAAAAGGTCTCAGTTACTGCTACAATTACACAAAATTGTGCAATTAATTAGATTCAGCTTACTCATAAAAAAACAATAGATAGCCATAAAAAAACACTAGAACACTAGATGAAATGAAAAAACACTAGATCTAGTGTTTCTAATTCTAAATTTCTAATTTAGAACTGCTTCTAATTTACGTGACTAAATTGCAGGAATTACAACTATCCATGCGAAACGAACAAATTACACAACGATTCATACACAATGTGGCAATTAAATAATGATTAAAGCATGGAAGATAAGAACAAAACGGAACAAACTGGTCTTAAAATACCGTCTATAATACAGCTAAAAACCCGCCAGATCTAACTAAAAATCCGCTAGATTTCAAGCTAGCCTCCAGATCAGGGGTCGGGAACCTTTTTGGCTAAGGGAGTCATGAAACCTATATATTTTTGATTGTGTTTCCGTGAGAGCTGTATAATATTTTTCAACACTTAATGCAACTAACTTACTAACTAACGTGTGCATTTTTAAGCAAAATCAACAATTTTAAACAATGGTAAATGTCTGAATTTCCTCTTTAATAACATGCTTCTTACTGTTAATGCGATTTCTGGTGCTGCATGGTGTTGCTGATGGCTTTGTAGTCTGGTGGATGGGAAATTACAGAAAAACTTTTATTCAAAACAATCGTGTTAAGAAAATATCAAGCGAGCCAGATGCCGTCATCAAAAGAGCCGCATCTGGCTCGCGAGCCATAGGTTCCCGACCCCTGCTCTAGATCAATCCTTGTCCAGCTAGACAGGATTAAAATCCGCTAGATCTACCGGGAAAACCGCTGGATTGGCAACCCTGAAAAAGACGCGGTTACAATGCGACGGCTTCCCACACTACATATAGTGAAAAAGCATTGTCTAGCCAGGGCCGGATTTAGCTGATGCGAGGTCCTAGCTAGGCCAACCCCATGTGAGGCCACCCTCTCCCAATGCTACGAGATAATAATGAAAAACGTTAATGAAATTTCGCAAAGCCGAAATGACGGTTTGGATACTCTCCAAGTACACCCAGTAAACAGTTTCTAAATCCTTACTAGAGCTTCTCGCGATCACTGCGTTTGTTGCTGCCTTAGTTCCACGTAAAAGCGTTCAATGACCAGCAATTGAGGAAGGCTAGCATGAACAGGATTTTTAATCTCCACGGGCGAACCAACCGAAAACGGCGTGATTAAATATTTGACCAAGCACGTAGCTCACGTCTTTCATAAGTTTCATCTACCAGGGTTGATAAAAACTCATGTTTTTTTAATATAAACAACCCACCTGTTTTTTTGTTTTTTTTAACCCGGATTTTTTTTGAAAAAACGGGTTTTTGTTCTTTTTTCAAGAAAAACAGAAAAAACCCATTCTGAATTTTTGTATTGCATCATGCAATATCACCATTTTCAGAATTACACAATAATAACTTGTTATACCTATTATGTCATTCAAAATTGAGGGTAAAGAAATGTACCCCATCTTTGTTTTCGTAAGGTGTTGTTGGTCAGTTCACTCCATGGTGGTGAGGCGTGGCAAGCATGCGCACAGCAAACAGAGAAAAGCCACTCCCACACAACCAAGGCTGTGGAGCCAGAGCCTACGCTATTTTGGATGGCTGGAGCCGGAGCTAAACATTTTTAGATGGNGGAGCTGGAGCCGGAGCCTGACATTTGGGTTCCGGTTCCACAGATATAGTTTGTGTGGCAAGCGAGTTAATACAAATACTACACTATTNTTACTGATTTTTGGACCAAATTGTTCTGGAGCCGGAGACAAATACTTCTAAATGTTGGAGCTGGANCCAAAAAATTTAAATGCCCGGAGCTGGAGCCCGAGCCGGAGCCTGAAATTTGAGTACTGGTTCCACAGCCCTGCACACAACCTCTGCAGTTTCACGTCAAGTTTATGTGCATGCCCAGCTAGTTCAGCATCTAAAAAGAGTGTATTTTTTCAACATATGATTTGGTATCATCCAACATCAGAAAGAGTTTGGATGCAGAGAAGGCAGAAGAATTGGTTAAAATATACCGATTTAACAGAGCTTTCAGAAGATAACCATGACAATTTACTCAAACTGTTGGAATTATTCTTGTCTTTTTTTGAAGTCCTTCAAATTTCGTCGCTGTTCTTTTTGTTTGATAAAAAAAATTACAGTTAACTGTACAAGTGTGCTGCGTATTTTACTTTGTACTTCATAGTAGATTTTTCAAAGGAAAAGTAGAGATATAGTGTTTTTCTTTTTTTTATGGGCATTTAAAAAAAACCGGGTGGCTTGTTTTTGGGTCGGGTTCAATTACAACAGCCCTGGTTTCTTCTTAACTGCGCTCAACAGTAGCATCTTTTTAAAATATACAATTTCCTAAAGCAGTGTGGTCCAACTGAAGCCCCGCGGGCCGCACGTGACCCGGGACAGAATTTTTAAGGCCTGCGAGGTTTCTCAGTATTATTTAATGTTGTGTGAATGTTGCAGTAAGTAATTTTAGTTAGAACAAGCATAACATATTTTAATAAAAATATACCATATTAACGACGTTAGACTGGACAGTAGAGAGCTTCTGGAAAATTGTCAGCAAAGATAAACTACTTCCCAAACTGAAAGATTTCGCACAAAAAAATTGCACTCGATGTTTGCATGTGTGTGTAAGAGAACAGTTTCTACGATGAAGCAAGTCTAATCTAAGAACATAAATCAAATGGCAGACGAAACACTGTGCGATAATCTCTTACTTGCAACCCCTAACGCTCATATTAATAAGGATCGATAGTGTCAGAGAAGCTTCGACCACAGGCATCCCACTTGTNGAGATTTGCAATAAATTGCTCTTTGCTATTGTAAATAATTTTAATGATGCACTCACTTATCTTCCACTTTTCTTGTGAATCTCTTCGCAGATTATCGCAGTTTTACTGAAGGCAAAACAGTTGATGTTTTTTGAGAAATTGTGTTTTTTTAAATAAGGATTTCGAAAAATAAAAATAAGTGACGGTACTAAAACTTATTGATGAGTGTCGATAAGGTATTGAAAAATTATGGAAAATTATTTTTAAAAACGTGTGTGAACCCTGAAATTAGAATTGAGATTTACACACAATTTTTGTCACTTTTACAGACGTAACAGCAGTCACTTGTATCACTGCATTCAAAACTTTCCTCATGCACCAATTTATGTAACTCGAGGCCAGTGGCGTGGCGAGGCTAAGTGCCGCCAGTGGCCGACCATAAAGGCTGGCCTCGATTCGTTTCCGTTTTGCTTCCGATCACGCTTATTGCAGTTTCAGTGCGAGATCATTCTATTCTGCTGTTCCAACTAATGGATTCGCTTTAACACGTTCGATCCTAACGTGTGGTTACTGAACTTCTAAACGTACTTTAGGAAGTAGTCCCAAACAAATTTGCTTCTCCACAACAAGCATAATTCACTGCAGAGTGATGGAAGTCATTTCACTCGCAGAAGCGACATTGCAGTATAACCGATGAANCTGCAAAGTTTGANCGTGTGTTCCAAAGCTCGCAGCATTTCGTGCTTCTGCCGGCGCAAGTGTCAGCACGAANTGAAAATGTTCAAGTTTAGGATGACTTGTGAGATGTGTGTTTCGCAGTGCTAACGTTTTGGTGTCTGCTACGAACAACATAAACCTTAGATTGTGAAACTTTTTGTTTAACATGGAAATCAAACAAACTGGTCTGGTTGTCTTGGCGGCTGCGTCTATTGCCCTGGCTATAGCATTGGGCTATGCGAACGGCGTCGGATCAGGTATGTCTTGTTCGAATTGGTAATTTTGCTCAATGACTTTTAACCTCGCGAGTCAAACAAAACTTGGCTGCAAAACGTAAAGTGGTTCAGTCAGCCCGCCTGCCCCATAATTAAGGTTAGTGGGCATGGAAAGTTTGCGAGCGCGTGTGAGCGTGCTTTGAAATACGCATGTTCCATTTATACCAGTGGTTCACAACCTTGAATGGTCTGAGTCAGTGGTTCTTAATGTAGCCCCCAGAAGGAATGCCAAAGTGTTTTCTGAATGCTGAACTAAACAACTCATACGCCTTATCACAATAGTTTTCTCTTTCATCATTCACTTTGTAGGTTGCGCAGACGAGGGGTGCTCAAGCCAATATCTTTAGAAATGGAGGTTCCCAGGGTTGGAAAGGTTAAGTTTGCTTTGCTGTCCTTGCGGGTCATTTTTGTGACATTTGGACACTACGCCGGGCTGGAAGTGTTAATTTAAAATTGCGAATAACTTTTGCTAGCATTGCTCGACTTCTATTTATGATATTGAGTTATCCCACTTCGATTTTTGGCACAACACCAATCTTTCGATAAAAACGGTTATTATTTTTGAAAAAAATACATTTTTTGTCGTTGGCATGATTCAGTGAGCAAGCGCAAGAGCATTAAGCTGGATGCACACGGCATGCGCCCTGTGCGTTTTTTTGGGCGCTTGCGTCTGATTTCGTGACGCCACGTCCTTTTCTGATGCGTCTGGTATGATCTGCGTTCGAGTAAAAGTGAGTCAGAGCAGTGAGTCTGATACGTCAATATAGAAACAGGTTCCTACTCGAACGCAGACCATACCAGACGCATCGGAAAAGGACGTGACGTCACGAAATAAAGACGCATGCGCTCAAAAAACGCACAGGACGCATGCCGTGTGCATCCAGCTTAAACAACGAAACATGTCTCTTTTCGTTTATTTTTTACCGTTTGCGTTTTCCTGGAAACAGGTAAACTTGCAGGACGTTCCTCGAGGAGACGATATGTCGTGGGGAATACTAACCATAAGTATTGCAAAATCGAAAAGCAAATTTGCGACCTACGTCATATCACCAGTCATGCCAGTAAAATTTCTTAAACAAGGAGACCATTTTTTATGAACATAACTGTCACTTTGCGAACAGCTATGGTGCAAGCATCCAACTGATACATCACCCCTGGCTATCTGTAGAGCTCGACTGAAGCAAGAAATTCAGTAGAATAATTTACGTTATACTGCGCAAACAACTCGGGTCATAATGCACTACTAAAAAATCCAAAGGACATCGCAAATTGCGGGTATTATTGGCAGAAGCGTGGTGTCAGTGGGATGAAAAATAAAATTGAACTTTCATCGAACTGGTCTGGTGCTGTGTTCACAACCGGTGTGCCGCGAGACAGTCCCGGATGTGCCACGAAATTTTCAAAATTAAGAACCTTTTTGTTGAAACTATTGCAAACGATTAGTGTATACCTACATTTCTGTTAGTTACCCATTCCAACCGGTTGTATCCGACTACGTTTCGATTAAAGCTACATTCCATCCTACCGCATACTGATCGTTGTGACCGCTCATGATATGCTAAAATGAGGTTTAAATATTTTTTGGCATTCAAGTGAGCACTAACTGTAGCGACCTTTCCGTGAATGCGAAGAAAATAATCCATTTCTCCGAGTGGAATCTTGAATCTCGGTACTGTAAAACGTCAGCGAACAGTTTGAAGATAGAAGAATGTCTGAGCAGCATAGTACAAGCAGTTCCTACTTCTTCGTCGTCGTTTCAGCCAGTTCTTCAATCCACTGCTTGGCCGAACTAGATCTCGCGGCAGGTGTTGAGCTTAACTGAGGAGTTGCTGTGCGGCGGGCGCAAATGGGTGTCTCGATTTGAGATGCCATGCATTCGCACCCGGTGGGCAGGTGAGCGGTGGAGCCCTGGCTCCATGGCACCGCGTGCTAGAGAAAGTGTAGCTCCTTTGCGACGGAGCTCAGCAGGTTGGATGCCTGCAAGAATAGAAAGGTTGTCTGCTGGTGTAGGACGCAGGCATCCAGCCCACAATTCGCAGGCCGTCGTTGATGACAGGGTCAATGGGGCGGGTATGAGGACTGCGACACCATACAGGAGCGCAGTACTCTGCTGTTGAATGGAGTTCTTGCTCCCCTGTACATAGGCATGCTTTTCCCCACTGTTTTTGCTGTTGTTTTTATGCTTATTTCACCTGACGTTGATTTGACGCTTTTTATTACTATTATTAATTCTTGTAAAAGGTCTTCAATTAAAATTTGGTTTGCGTTAGCAGCAGGGCTGGCTGAGAACTTGACAGGTGGTCTTTCGCCAACCCTTTGTGATTCAACATGTTAGAACACGATTACTAAGCTGTGAAACGTGAAATTTCTTATCTTTTATATTTTTTCATCACTATATAATCAACTAGCGATCTTTGATGTTATTGTATTTCCTCTTGCTGCTTCGTGTTATTTCGTGATTTGAGTCACAA
>JGI24158J21664_10009501_pt1 | contig 12982 bp, 8 predicted proteins | sample Ectturendosymbi3_FD_21664 | JGI IMG/M metagenome (IMG submission 21664) | reverse complement strand
GATACCATGTTTTCCTCTGACACGCTTCAGCGCTATACATGCATGCAGATTTAGCTATATATGTGCATGGATAGCTAAATGTGTGCAGAGATAGCTATCTCTGCGCAGAGATAGCTAAATGCGCGCAGAAATAGCTATCTCTGCTCGGAGATAGCTAAATCCGCGCAGAGATAGCTATCTCTGCGCAGAGATAGCTAAATGCGTGCAGAGACAGCTATCTCTGCGCAGAGATAGGTAAATGCGCGCAGAGATAGCTATCTCTGCGCAGAGACAGCTAAATGCGTGCAGAGATAGCTATCTCTGCGCAGAGATAGCTAAATGCGCGCAGAGATCTATCTCAGAGATATCTATCTCTGCACAGAGATAGCTAAATACATGTGCAGAGATAGCAGTTTTTGTGCTAAATCTGTCAGATATAATATTTTTACGAACGGCGTCCCATAATCCGAAGCGAACAAACCCAGCCATACGTTACGTTTCGCGGGCGCACGGAATTGCCCGGAAGAGGCCCAGTACAGACGACTGAGGCACTGAGCCTCAGTCTGGTTTAGCCTCCATCACCCAGTGTTGCCATTTTAGCTGTTTTGCTGCTAGATCTAACAGTTTTTTTATCTCTGATAGCTGGAATTTTTTCAATCTAGCAGCTAGCTGATATTCTAGCAGGATTTTGAAAACCATTTAGCAGGTTTGAGAAGTGACAAATTCCTGACAAAAAATATTGTGTGAACAATTTTTGGTGATAATCTTTTATCTTTTACTCCTTATTCACCAAAAAAATACTTTGTCTTCGTGATGATGATGCTTTGAAATGGGCAACACCATGGCCAGTACAAGTTGTCCCAGTCATTTCGAGTTTTTATTGTGACGCAACAAACCTACTTCAAGCAGAGAATTCCGTCAAAATAACAAACAACTGGATGACTTGGTGAAGACAAAATGATTTGCTTCTGTGCTTACTGAGCACATTGGGTTTAAAACAGTACATGGGCAGAATGTATTTTTATCCCACGACACATATGATTTTTGCAGGTGGTTCAGTTACGCTAGGAAGTCGTAGAGGTAATATCTGGTCCATTGGTAGTAAGTGCAAGACTAAAAATTGATACATAGCTTCACACGTTTGTTTAAACCACCTCAAAAATAGCAATTTTTTAGCAGATTTCACCATTTTTAGCAGATTTTAGCTGAAAAATGTGTTACATGGTTTTTAGCAGGATCTAGCAGTTTTTTGTACACCATTTAGCAGGTTTAGGTGACAACCATCTGGCAACACTGCCATCACCTTTGAGATGGGACACCAAACTAGAAACTACTCTCTTGGATAGGACTAGCACGGGCGGATCCAACCAGTAAGTTTAGGGGGGGGGCGATTGCCGTAATGTTTGGCAGTCATGTCTCATTACGAGTTCATTACTGCAAGAAACATGAAGTATACATCGCAACACTGCTGTGACAAAAAATGGACGTCAAAATGGCCTTATATCGCCAATGCTGTTTTCCGAATTATACAAAATCATCGTGAAAAATAGTTACTTTCGTAGGTTTTAGTGGAGGCGATCGCCCCTCCCTTGATCCGCCCTTGTCCTAAAGAGTCTACCTTAAAAAGTAAAGGCGAAACTCTGTCACTGTAAATTATGAAATTTTATTATTGCTTAACCCTTTCAATAAACTATGATTATGTGGATAAGTCACAGAGTAAGTATTATGACTGTCAGGATAGTTAAGCCTTCACAGTGAGGTGTGTACAAGGTGATAACTGTCCTTGGAATGCTTGTCACCCTTGACCGAAATTTAAGACAGTATTCCTAAAAATAGTTAGGTCGCACAAACCGAAATAAGCAAGGTTAAACGGTGTGACACACCTGTTACACTGTGTCTTATTCCCCAGTTTTACTGCGCAGCCTTTTAATTTTGCAGTTGTGAACTGCGCTAATGTAACATTGAGTGTTTTCTACTTCCCTGTTTTAGCGCATTGCCGGATATTTTTGTAGTTACGAACTGCTCTGTCCTAGTGTGGAGTGCTGTGTTTTGCTCCGGTCTCCTTAACTTGGAGCGCTGACAGTATATGTTCATTACAGTGACACATTGTACACATGGGCGCAATTTTCTTGCAAAATGTGGGGGAGACAGCTTGGTGTGAAACGAATATGTTCATCCCGTCGATGTAGAAGTGAAGTTTTATAAATACAATTTCCCAATCTTGTTTTCAGAGTGTTTTGAAAGCAACACTAATCACGCTTTGCTTTATCTTTTTAACATCAAATTTTCATAGGTTTGACGTCAGATTTTAATAGATGAAATTAATGTCAGAAGTTCCATTCTAAGAGTTATATTTGCATAAGGACACGAAAATATATTTGAGGCTGAACAGAAACCAAACTGCACAACGGTGAATTGGCAAAAAATACCAAGTTTAACCTGCATTAACACGAAAAGAATGTCCAACTATAGGTGATACATACCTGTAAAGCAAATGTTTTGCACTTGGATAAAAACATTGATGCATTGTAGGTTTGGTAAAACTCGGGCAAATCAAATGACTTGCGAACCCATGCATTCAGCACAGGCGCAAAGTCGCAAAGTGAGGGTCACGAAATAAGTCTTTTGGATTGGTTGGTCACCACTGTCGCGACATTACAAGAAATGAGTCTAAATGTGTAGCCCAGCGTGGTCCAACTGCTTTTGACCTACCTACGGGCCATTTTACAAAAACGTGACAACTTGCGGGCCACGTTGACAAAATGATGTATAAAACAACAGGGTTCACAAGATTTAAAACTAAAAAAAGAACGTAAGTGAGTGCGTCATTGAAATTATTACACAATAGCAAATAGCAATTTATTACAAAGCCCTATCGGTGTGATGCCTGTGATCGAGGCTTCTCTGACGCTATCGTTCCTTTATCAATAACAATGTTAATTGTAACAAGTCGGGGACAATCGACCAGTGTTCCTGCTGTCATTCGATTTCCGTTTTTACATTTTACTTGCTTTATCGTAGAATATGTGTTTTCAAACGTCTATATTTCCAAACATATTTTCATTGCGAAATATTTCGGTTTGGGAAATCTATCTTTACTGACTAATTTCCAGAGGCTCTCTACAGTCTATTCTAACGCCGTTAATATTGTACATTTTTATTAAACGATGTTACGCTTACTCCATTTAAATTACCTGTTGCAACACATACGCAAATCATTACCAACAAAGCTCGCAGGCCTTAAAAATTCTGTCCGCGGGCCTGTAGTTGGACCACACTGGTATAGCCTATTTTGATTTGGTTTTGAGTTATAGGCCAGTATGTAGCTAAGTCAATACTTCTCCAACGTTTTGATATAAATCGTGTTTAGTAATGGTTGAAGACAGTCTTTTGCAAAATTGCCAAGCCTAAACTAAAACTATGCCTCCACAGTAGTTTACTGTTTGTTTTCGGCAAATAATTCGCAGAGATTTTCCTGCAAATGCAACTTTTTAACATTGTAAATTTGCATTTTTAAATTTACGTGACAACCAACGTTACAGCAAACCCAGTTACATTTCCGCACGAAACAAATCACGGCTATATTGTGGTCTCTCGCACGTGCAGCTGTTAAACTCTTATTGTTTCAAGACAGTGACCTTAAAGTAGGCCTACACAACCATTGATTACTATAAAAATCACTGATACCACACAGGGTGAAATGTCAGACAGAAGCAGTTAACAATCTTTCGCGGCCTCTAGAAATTTGCAAAATGCTAAAAATAATTTATCGAAGCGAAAACTTATAAAAATATCAGAATCAGTGATACCACATGAAACTCTGTTTGAACATCAGCTTAGCTTCGCTTTGCATCTAACATGAAACGTGACAAATGTCATTTTTATTTTTGCACCTCTAAAGAGAAAAATATGGGGAGACATAGCATATTATGTCCCCCGTCTGAAAAAGTGGGGGGACACGTCCCGCGTGTGCCCCACTTAATTGCGCCAATGGTCTGCTTAACCAACTTGCTGAAAAATGATGCGTGATCTTGTTTCGTTGTTTCAGATATAAAGGTAGCCTAATTGATACGTCATTGTAATAGGTAACTAGTCCAGCAATGGCTAGTTCAGTAAAGTTGGCTAGTAGGAGGGGATGTTATTTTTGCAATTATAGGCTATTGAAAGGACTGAAGCGTCCTGGTTTTCAAGCACAAAAATATGGTATGCTTATATACTGTACACTAGCATGATTAAAGGTTACGCTGTCTGTTTCTGAATACGTGACAACCAACGTTACAGCAAAACCAGTAACACTTCTACGCCAACCAAATCCATGCTGTGGTCTCTCACATGTGCAGCTGTAAAACTCTCACTGTTTCAATAAAAAAACAAATAACCTTTTTACCAGTACACCACACTGGGTAGAATTTCAGACAGAAGCAGTTAACCATCTTTCACGGTCTCCAGATACTTGAAAAATAGTAAATATCATTTTATTGAAGCTATAATTTATGAACTAACAGAATCCAGTGATACCACACCAAACTCTGTTTCAACATCAACTTGGCTATGTGTAACATCTAACATGAAAACCACTTCACACAAAACGTGGCAAACGTCACTTATTTTTGGATCTTCTCTAAATATATAACCCTCTAAATATATAACCTTCTCTAAATATATAACCACGTTTTGTGTGAAGCGCTTTATCTCGATTTATCTCGATTCCGAGAAGCCGCTCGACATTCAGTCTAGTATTGTACATACACATTACACAATAATGAAAAGCTTACTGAGCCACACAAGGGCGTACGCAAGGGGGGGTTGGGTTAAATCCCCCTTAATCTTGATATTTTACAAAAACTTTATTACCTGCGCAAAGAAGTTCAAATTTTTTGCGTACTTTTTGCTTGTTAATTTGTCGACTTAATGCAAATACCACGGAATGAATTTGCATGCAAATTTCAAAGAACATTTTAAATGGGCTAAAAACTAATAATTAGGTTTTGGTGGGAACCTGGGTTATCGTTTGCATCCAGAAAGCATCTCACCACTTTTTGCAGACCTTTCGTCCACTATAAATGTTTAAGATTGTGTTCCGAGATTGTTCACTTTATCCAAAACAATGGTCTTTATTTTGTCTGCAATGGCTGATCAGCGCAAGCGCTGACCGCATTGGCTGCATTACGAAATTCTGTAGCATGATAGAACTGTTGCACGAGCCAGACAGTTCAGCCGCACACTTTCTATGCTCGATTGCTAGTATTCGACAGGACATTAGCGCAGCCTCATTTTGCAGTTGTACGTTGATCTGAAGCAATAATGAGTGTGTTTTACTCCCTGTTTCAACGCTCAACCTGATATTTTTGCAGTTATGAAGTGCTGTGGCGTAGCGTTGAGTTTATTTTCCTCCGATAGCCTAACTTGGACCGCTGATGGTTTATATTCATTGCAATGACACATAAAATAAGAGGAGTGCGTGTAAAAGAATATGCATATTATGTCAAAAAACTTCGCCAAAACAATGGTTTGAAAACATGACCACGACGTCAAATTGTGACATCACAAACAGCGCACACTAAATACAAATGACCACCATATGCCACTGAATGAAAGGCCCCCATGAAAATTTTCTGCGTACGTCAATGGAGCCACACATAACATTCCACTGGGCAGCGGGTTGGACATATACCTGGTTTAAACCATGGATTTTGGCTTTAGTGTTTCCTATTTTTGTTCCGTTGCACAAGAGTGACGGCTGGATGCAGGGACCGAGTTTGTTAGAAAACTTTTGGAGGGACAAAGGTCAAAGTTTGTGTGATAAATATAATGTTCTTTTTTGCATTTCGATGACGTCACCATATTCACTCAACCGTAGTACGATCTTTTTTAAATTGGAAAAATGAGCGGCGAATTATGGAAATGATATACATCTGGGCATCATGGCCCGGTTGCTACGTCCATAGTGTTATGGCAGTTGTACTAGTACTTGACAATGATTATTAGGTACTGTATTTGCTTCTTTACTAAAAACACAAAACTTAGGTATAAGCAATTGAAATGTTCCTTGCCAAAATAGATAAAACAAACACTTTTTTCAACAGAAATGTAACCACGAAATTTGTACAACTACATTATTTTTTATCACAAAATATTGGGGCTGACGAAAGATATTGTGTCCCTCCCAGGGGCGTTACGAGGTTCGATGGCGCCCGGGGCAAGAAGCAAGTTTGGTGTCCCGATGTTCGAACCCGAGGTCTTTCGGAAGCAAATTTACTGTATTGAAGGAAGTGCTTGTGACATTGTTGGGACTTGTCTGCAGCCCCGCAATCATTCATAGCCTTCCTTGTCTAAAAGTGGGGAGAGCATTTCCCCCGGCCCGCCTTAAAATCGGTCCTTGGCTGGGTGTGATACAGTATAGAGATGAAAGACCTGAGCCTACAGTAAACCTTCCGAACACACAACGGAGCCCCTAAAAAAACTTCCAGCAACACGTAAGCAAGTTCAGCCATTTCCACCAAAACAAAAGAGAAGGGTCTCACTGCACATGGAGCGATAGCATGCATTTTTCCTTGACTCTATATGGCTTCAAGCGTTGCTCAAATCCGGTGCTAAGATTTCTTGACACATTTTGCATCAACCGACATGTTGTCCACACTAATGTGGACCGCCGTCGTGGCTGGGCCGTCAGTCAATAACGTATGCGAAACTTCAGACAGTAATGTACAAAGTACGAGAGTAAACACATAGACTACTCTATTCGCGTTTACCCAAGTTCTGATGGGCAGATCCACTCGTAGATTATAGGAGGGTCCGTGGAGATAAAAACCCATATTTGTTGATGATGTAAACCAAACGAGGAAGTCGTTGTTTGTGCTCCTGCTCGAAGCGTAGGAAGCAACGGCGAAATCCCTGCTGAAGTCAGTGACGTAAATCCACGAGCAGAAAGTGGCTTTTTCAAGAGTGGGAAATCGAGGCATGTAACGAACGCGGGAGCTGTGAGGAGTTGATGGAAATTGGTAGTGAATATTCGGACAAGCTGAAGACAACAATTAAAAGACCAATAAATCTTTGTTTGGTTTCCAAGACTTAAAGTCGAAAAATGTTTGCTGAGTTCTCCCCGCTGTATAGAAAAGTAACTATAAAAACGTTTAATTCAAACTACTGTTTGTGTTTTTACATGCATTCAAAACCTTGTGTAGGTTTTGCAACGGCACTGACTTTGCAATTATTTGAGAAACCAGCTGCTGCCACAGGACATTTTGAACAAAACTAGTTGGTTGTTGTGTCCATTTGGTTCAAGTACGGTAATGCTCGGATGATTTGTGTTTGTGGTCTCTTTTCAGGATTCAGGTTTTAAATTTCACAGGTTTTGTGTGGCTACCAGTTTCAAACAAGACTCCTGAACTTCATGCAGTTTGATTCTAACAAACATGCAAAAAACTTTGTAGGTGAATTCTTCGGCAACTGCTTTTATGTTCGTGGGACGAGAGCACTCCATCAAGGCCGTAAACGCAATTTTATTTAGTTGCAACTAAACAGTTAAACAGGAAGTGCTGTTAAGCTACAAGTAACTATTGGCTCTAATGTTCTTCAGCACTACGGTTTGATTCATTCCTGACACCGGGTTTGCGCCCGCACTCTCCATCAGACCATCACAGTGCGTTGTGCTGAAGATTATTTTTGCAGTTTCTCCGTATTTATCTCGTAGTCTAGATATGCTTAAATTATATATGTCGCGTTTAAACCTTGACCAGACCATTTACTTACGTCCATATTGTTCGTTGGATAGCGCCCTCACTTTCTCACTTAAAATCTCATAGTTTCCTATCAGTCCACCAGTATTAAGAATACCTGCAACAAGATAGGGTCGATCAAATATTGATCTTTAACTGCCTAGCTTGAACCACTGCAAATATCAACAATGCTGTGTCACTTGGTTTGTTACACACAGCGATTGTTGCATGAAAATGTGGTCACTGCTCACTAGTCCAGTGATTCCCAACCTTTTTAGGCTTGCGGCACCACAAAAAAGATAATTATAATTTGCGGCACATAGTGGCGAGCCCATAGCAATTTGGTTTGAGGTTTGGTTATATTTTGAAAATATCGTTTCCGTGATATGTTGAAAAACGTATTAGCTCGCGGCGCCCCTGAGTACTGTACATGGCACCCTGGGGTGCCGCGGCACCGCGGTTAGAAACCACTGCATTAGGCTTTGCCTACAATGGCAGTAACAGAACAATGCTTCAAGCCTTCAACGATGATTCGTGCATATTTGTTGCCTGTTTGGAAACAATACGTTCATGCTCAATAGCAGTGTTTTTTTTAAAGGTTTTCAAAAGGGTGTCGTGGTGGAGCTTTAGGGTGTCAACAACATTTTCCCTTCTATGTTTGATACTATTAACTGATTTTCACAAAAAAGCACGTTTTCGTCCAAGTATTCTTAATTATTTAAATACGACATTCACTTTTGGCTAAAAAACTAAAGACAATTTCATAAATAGGAAGTTTCAATTTAGACCTGCATACTCATTAATTCACTCATTTTCATGCCAGCTTCACCTTTGAGGAGAGTCGCGGGGGCAGTAGCCCTAGCTAGGAGGACCCGAAATACCTCACGATCAACAAAAATTTCAGATAGTTCTGCTGGCTTCCACACCCAGACCGGACCAAGCAAGGTAGGAGATGTAGTCACGCAACCTGGTCCTTGGATGAACTCTGGGCTGCTTTTCCGAGGGTGTAGACTGTAGCTCGAAGGACTGAGTTGGCCAATCTTTACTGGGACATTCTGGATACATGACCGAACTAACATATCTGGAATCTCTCAATTCGGAGAAGTGACGTGACATCCCGGGCTTTACGGATTTCAGACCTGTGCTCTTTGTTACGAAGTGTCATACTGAGAACTCTTCGCAAATATACCATCTCTGCCATTTGCTCTTTTGACAGTATGCTTTCAGTCGTCACCTAAGATTCGCGACCACAGGTGAGGATCGGAACAAAGACCGATTTAAAAACTGAAAGCTTTGTGGTCTTTGAAAGCTCCCGTTTTGTCACCACCGAGCGACACAGCTCACGCAGAACTGCGTTTGCTTCACCAGTCCGTGCAGTAATCCCTTTGTTCCGACTTCCGTCACTAGTGAATACCACCTCAAGGTACTTGAACGTCTTCCCCTGCTGCAGTGTATTGCCGCTCACTTGCAGAATACACAACCTTGGGCGTCTTGAGAGACACAATACCTCAATCTTTTTACTGCTGATTTTCGTAACTGCTTCGTCGTACGCAGCAGAAAACCGATCGCATGCGGGCTGAAGACTCTGTTGAGAAGTTCCACGCATGCGGTACCAATCAGGCCCGCAACCAGAGGGGCGGGGCGAAGCCCCCCTAGAAAATTTTTCGTCCCCCTTTGAAAAATGTGTTGGACATAGTTTAAAATTATTGGACATACTTCAAAAAATGGGAGTCCCTCTCAGAAAACTCTTCGCCTCTCTTGGTGACCCAAGCTGGTTACGGGCCTGGTACCAATTCATCCGCAAAAAGCAAATATTTCATCCTGCAGTTCCCAACAATGACACCCTCTTCGACGCGTCTGTGACTGTCTATCATTCAATTCATATAGACCAGGACTCTCCAAATTTTTTGGGGGTGAACCACATAAGCTATTGCACAACTGTTCGAGGGACGGACATCTTGCGTAATGTGATTTTTTCGGGATATGTTCCATACTACCAAATCAACACATTTTTCGTAAATATATCATTTTTTCATTATTGGAAAAACGTGTTTTGCGGCCGGACGAAATGGCTTTGCAGGACGGATTTGGCCTGCGGCCATAGTGTGGAGAACCCTGATATAGACTATGAAGAGGAGTGGTGACAGCAAACACAATTGTCGGAGTCCAACACCAACGCTGAACGGCTGTGATTTGCCTCGTCGACACGGACATAATCTTCTGAGCAGGAATACATTTATTAGACTGCCAACAAGAGGCACCCGTCAACACCGTACTCCCACAACCCCCTCAAAGCTTTTCATGAGGAACCCGACCTTATACTTTCCCAAGGTGGACAAAACATGTGTATACGTCTTTGGTATACTCCCAGGATTTCTCGAAAGTTTGGTGGAGAGTGGAAATTTAGTCTGTGATTCTGTGGCCGCGATGGAAACCGCACTGGGTATCATCAAGTTTTGGTTCAGTTATTCTCGCGGCATCTTGGCATTCACTTTTCCTGGAAGACTTAACAAAGAGATGCCGCGGTAGTTGGTTCATTCACTCCAGTCTCCCTTTTTGTGTATGGAGATGATGAATTTGCCAATCTTTCGGTGCCCTTGCGAAATGCCATGCCACTTGACAAACACGAGTCAGCCAAACCATCCGGCGTTCTAAGTTCCCCTAATTCACTATCAAACTTTTCGCAATTAGCTTTAAGCTTACATTTAGCAGCGGCATCAGAGAGCTTATTGATGCACAGTTCTACGGAAGTTTTCATATGTGCTAAGTTAAAACATCCCGCCTGAAAAACTTTGTTTAGTTCTGTCAGGTGAGGTGCCAATGATGACAAAAGGAAAGCACCACGTTGAAATTTTATGTTTTCATAAGTTAAAGTAATACAACGCGCATTGCATCATTTTTATTTTCAGACAGCTGCTTCAGTGTGGCCGAAATAGCCAAAATCTCACTACTTATTCTCACTAGTGCCTTACTCGACAACTACCTTTTTTTGCATGCGCACTGCAACTGCCGACCTTCAGTCTTCATCGAAGTCCAATGCATCGCCAGACAAGCCAATCGCAACGGTGAAATAGTAAAACACTTCTATAATTGCATTAAAGTGCTTTCGCAGTTTCGTACACCATACTGCACGCATCTGTGGCAGTATAGTAAGAGGCCGAAGCGAGGCGGTGCGCATGACAATGTACACATACCAAACTTACAATTTCGCTTCCAATTTCTGCGCCAGAAAATTGTGTCGGCTTATAACATTACAGCCGTCTGTTGCAATAACCACGTGCAAGAAAACATGCATTCCTCAAATCGTTTTACTTCAATACAAGGTAAAACCTATCTTGGCTTTCAGAATTTAGGGTGTCATTGCAAAATTTTAGGGTGTCATTTTGACACCCAAAAACGGCTTAAAAAAACACTGCTCAATAGAATTCGCGTTAGATTTATACTTTGGATTCGCTAAGCTTTACAAACACCCAATAAAATTCGCTAGTTATGTGCCAAGTAACTGGTCGCCACAAAAGCGACAAATTTAAATCAACCAACAAATAAAAAAACAAATTTAATATGACGATTGATTCAATTTCGTCAGTTTTGTAGAGACTAGTAACTTGAATACAGATATGTACAAGTTTGAATCGTCGCAAATTGAAGAAAGCAGAACCCAGTCTTTTGATTCCTTGAAAGCTTGCAGCAAACCTAGAGCTTGTAATTAGCGATGTACCAAGTGCACCCACGAAGTTTGCTCGAAAAGATTAAGTTTTACAATGGTCCTAGCCATATTTTACAAGCAAGCCAACATTCAAAGAACAAATGTTTAAGTGATTTACTGGTCCAGCGTATGTTGTAAGTGTTGCGGCGCCGAAGCTGCAATTCCGTTCCACGCACGACATTATTACTCACAATTAACTGGGTTAACTCATAATTAACTGGGGCATTATTACTCTGGCTGCACTCATGATATACTGTACTGCTCGCAGAAATCCTTGTATAGGACGACACTATCACTTCATTGCAGGCGCCTGCTACGTTCCAGCAGGTTTAATTTTGCAAATTCGTGGCAATGGGTTGCTGCAAGTTTTAAATCAGGGGTGGTGAACCCATTTACTATCCCGGACCGTATGAATTGTGGAACACTGCTGGCCGGCGGCAAAAAAACTATACTAAAATTCTAACTTTATCTTCTCACGAAAACAAGGATTTGAAGTTATGAGGAGTGCGGGAGACTTTTCTTGAATAACTGTCCAAATACCTGCTTATCACGGAGTTTCAATTCAACGCAATATTCTGTTGTAACTTAGGTAATAAATTTTGTGATGCGGGCCATTTTAAATGTTCACGCGGGCCGCAGATTCCCCGCCATTGTTTTAAATGCTCACAGTTCGAGCTTATCTTCAGCTAATCAATTTGCTATTTAAAATGAGATACAAGCGAGGTTCAAGTACCGATGAAACATGGATTGAAGTATTGAAAGTCAGTGAGCAAGTAAGTAGGCTAAGAAATTAAGGTTTGTTTGAGTTAATAAGATTTAAAGGGGCTTGCAGAGCGCATCTACCACGACCTGTAATGAAAGCGCTTCAATATCAGCTAATAATATCGCGCTGGAATACCCAACTTGTCCGTTGCTTGTTTGAGCTGCAATCAGTGTGAATGATCCGTGGGACAGATGGTAAGAAAGTGACTGATTGTTTCTGGGATGTGACAATGTTCAAATAATATATTTAGAGGGAGTCCAAGCGTAAAAACACCTTCCAAACGTAGGAGCTCATAAGGACCGCCACGCAATCACTGCCTCACAGTCAGTGGCTCGCATGGCTTTAAGTGGAACGTATAGAAATCTTAACACATAAAAGGAAAAGACAATTTGGCCTCAACACCTTGTTAAATAGAAAGACCGCATGAAATGCATCCACTTTTTTGTCTATCAGCGCTGCATGAACTATTCATTGAGAGCAATTCTCTTTATTTATTCTAAATACACGACGCACCTTCTTTTCGCGATTATAATGTGACATATGGGTAATCACGTAACGACGGGGGAAAGGGGGCACAATGCCCCGGGCACCGAATCACTAGTGGGCGCCGAAGAGTCCCAAAAATGTCGCAAGTACTTTCTTCAATACAGTGTTCCTTTGTGACGACACCCATATGCAGGTGCGTACCGACGTTAGACGGCCCCGGGGCAAGAAACAAGCTTAGCTCCCCATGTTCGAATCTAAGGTCTTTCGGGAGCAAACGCATTTATCAAACGGTTAACAGAATTTTGCATGCATTTTTCATGGACGTCAAAA